>OLPF01000114.1_pt1 | contig 92052 bp, 92 predicted proteins | sample 1673121 | NCBI WGS metagenome assembly OLPF01 (sample SAMEA3136756, study PRJEB25190) | human gut metagenome
GGCCGGGAGTTGTGTGAAGATTTTGCTCCCCGAAACGGAGGCATAAGGCCTAGCGAGGAGCGGGGAGCAAACCGGCCGGCCAGCCTGCATCAATGGCCCAGCCGCTTGTCCTGTTCCCCTTTCTGCGGCCCGGCCTCCCGAGTTCCGGTCCTCACTGCATCAAATAAATTGTATTGTACCACAATTTATACAGCGTAATTTCTATAAATAATACAAAAAAACATATTGAAATCCCCCATCGAACAGAGTATAATTCAGATATTCGGATGAAGGAAGGCGGAGCCCCACACAGAGGCAGCGCCCACATGGCGGCGGAGCCCCACACAGAGGCAGCGCCTCATCCGACAGAAACCAGACAAACCAAAAGCAAATATAATGAAGAGAGTAGGGGAACAGAAATGAAAGAATTATTATCCAAAGCGTATGCGAAAACCGGCGAATCCTTTATCAGCACAATCCTGACCGCGGCAGCGGATCCGAACGTGATTTCTTTCGCGGGCGGACTTCCCAATCCGGCATCCTTCCCGATGGAAGCGCTGAAGGAATCCTGCAACAACATTATCGATAAATACGGTTCCGCCGTATTCCAGTATGCGAAGACCGAAGGTCTGCAGGCATTCCGTCAGTATTTGGCAGAGGACTACAACAGAACCTACGGCGTGAACCTGGATGCGGATAACATCGTTGTTACCACCGGCTCCCAGCAGGCACTGGATTGTTTTGGAAAGGTATTTATCAACGAAGGCGACGGAATCCTGGTAGAGAAGCCAAGCTACCTGGGTGCGTTCCAGGCATTTGATCAGTACTGCCCGGAATATTATCCGGTCACACTGAATGACGATGGACTGGACATCGAAGAACTGGAAGAGACTTTAGAGAAGTACGGCGACAAAATCAAGCTGGCCTATCTGATCCCGGAGTTCCAGAATCCGACCGGCCTGACCTACACGGAAGAAAACCGCGCAAAGGTCACCGAAATCCTGAAGAAATACAACGTCGTTCTGATTGAGGACGATCCGTACGGACAGCTGCGTTTTGAAGGAACCAAACCACCGTACATCGGTCTGGGCAAGCTCCCGCAGGCGGCGCTTCTGGGCACCTTCTCCAAGGTAGCAACCCCGGGAATGCGCGTGGGCTACGTGGTAACCGAGAACAAGGAACTGGCAAAATACATCGCAATGGCTTTGGAAGCCACTTCCCTGCACACCAACATCTTCTCTCAGTATCTGCTGCTGGATTACCTCCAGAACAACGACCAGCCGGCACACGTTAAGGATATTCAGGATTTGTACAGACAGCAGTGCCACTGCATGCTGGACGCCATGGACAAATATTTCCCGGAAAACGTCACCTACACCAGACCGGAGGGCGGCATGTTCATCTGGGCAACCCTGCCGGAAGGCGTCAGCGCCATCAAACTGTTCCCGAAAGCAGCGGAGAAGGGCGTGGTATACGTTCCGGGCGATCCGTTCTACGTAGGCGTTCACGATGCCAATACCCTGCGCCTCAACTTCACCAACGCTTCGCCGGAAGCCATCGACAAAGGCATTCACCTCCTGGGCGACATGCTCAAGGAAGAGTGCGCCGGAAAATAAGCCTAATATTTTCATAAAAATACATTCATACATGCAGAGACGGCCGACCCGAAAGGGCAGGTTGTTTTTGCATGAGGATTATTTTTCCGGAACGCTATAATTTGTTTCCAATAAGATATAAGGGTGATATAATCAAACCATGAGTAACGAAAAAAAGAATCTACAACAGAATCCATCCCGGTATTTCCGGGTATTGACGGCGGTTCTTTTCTTGGCGGATGTGGTGTTGGCACCATGGCTTCGAGAAGGGAACCGAAGTTTTTCGGTGCGTGTTTTTATTCAGGGTGTGAAGGCCGCCGGCGGAATTGAGAAATTCGCACTAACGGAGGCCGGAAAGGGAAACACCGAGGGGATTGCCAATCTCACCATGAACTATTGGTGCATTTATCTAATCATCGTTTTGGGGGCGGTGTTGCTGCTTCGGGCGGCATGGCTTCTTGCCGGCCGAAAGGAACGATTCCTCAGCGGGACGGCATATGCCTTGGGACTTCTGTACCTGTGCGCCTTTATGATTTTTAATTATTACGGGTATTCCGGCGGAATGGTTGTGGGTATGCTGCTGGTGTTCCTGGATGCCATGCTTGGAAAATACCTGGACGAGCGGCAGGCACTGCGCGAAGCGGAAGCGGCGCTGCGAGCGAAAGAGCAGGCGGAAAAGGAAGAGAAAATGCGGCGAGAGGCGTTCCCGGGCCGGTACGGGAGTGAATTCTATCGCGTGATTTTCAAGAACTTTCGGGCCAACATTCGGGATTTCCTGCTGTTCCTGGCGGGAGCGGTCCTGACCATGACGGTGCTCCTGGTCATCTGGGGAATGGAGCAGGGGTGCGGCGGAATTCGTCTGCTGGGGGCATCGGCGCTTCAGCAGCAGATAGCAAGCAGCCTGAAACAGCTGCTGCCGGTGTTCATGCTCCTGGCGGTGCTGATGCTGTCCCTGATTATCAGTGGATACCTGCGAACCCGCATGAAAAATTACAGCATGTACATCGCTCTGGGAATTCGGAACAAAACCCTGATTCGAATCATCGGGCTGGAATACGGCACCTGCATCCTCACCGCGTTGGCGGGGGGAATCCTCCTGGGACTGGCCTCCCTGAAAATAATCGGGGTTCCGATTGCCGGGAATTTACTTCGGATGCTTCCGCCGGCCGTGCTCTGCTACCTGTTGGTGGTTCTGATTTCCACTTTGGTGAACTATCATATTTTTGAGTTCAAAAATGTCCTTCGTTACAACCGATCTTCCGCCAACGAACCGGTGCCTCGCTACGGCGCCGGCGTGATGATGGGAATCGGCCTGTTTGTCATGCTGAGAAGCCTGGGCCTCTTCGCCCGCCGCGGCTCCGGGGAGGATCTGTACATCCTGGGCGGCCTGATTGCCGGTTTTGGCCTGTTCCTGTACGGCGCGGCCACCCGAATTCTGAAAAAACGCGTCGCCCGGCTTCAAGTGACGGAAACCGGCCTCCTGACCATCCTCCCTTGGCGCAATCGGTTCCGCACGAACGTTCGATTTTTGTTTTTACTGACGGCGCTGCAAATCTTGCTGTTCGGCATATTCCTGCCGCGGCTGGCAGCACAGGGAATTCCGCCGGAAAAAACCGCGCCCTATGACTACGTAGCAATGGTGTACGATTCGGATCTTTCGGATCTTCAGGGACTAAAAAAAGAAGGCATCCTGCAGGAACTTCCGATGCTGCGGGCGACCACGCCGCTGGGGGCAGATATTTCCCGGCTGAAGAAGGATTACCGGACGGTGCTGTGGCCCCAGGGGCAGCACATTGCGGTGTCGGAAAGCAGCTACCGGAAGCTTTGCCGGCAGGCGGGGAAAACCCCGCAGAAGCTGAATCTCAGCGCGGATGGCCATCGGGTGCACATCGTGATGCAGCAAAACGCCGCAAGTGAGGCGCACAATCTGGAATGGTACAGCGGGGGCGGCGGCAACCTGTTCCGGCTGGGGCAGCCGCTGGTGGCCTACGACCGAAACCAGGTGACCCGGACCTACATCCCCCACGACGCGACCTATGAGCGGACGAATTTGGTGGGCGCTTTGCATGCCGGAAATCAGGAAAACATCCTGGTTCTGTCCGATTCGTATTTCCGGTCCGTGTATTCGAAGAAGCGGCAAGCGCGGGATCCGTCGGTGAGCATTCCCCCTTCCGCCGTGAAGGAAGGACCGGACCGGCTGGTACTGATTCGGGTGAAGACGGGACAGAATAGAGCGGTGGAATCGGTACTGGAGAAAATTCAGAAGAGGCATTCTGCCGACCTGCAGTACGATGAATCTATTCGGACCTGGTACAGTGTGGCGAAGGCGGAGAAGAACAACGAAGCGGCCGCCGGTTTTGCCCGTCGGATGGAAGAGATGACCGCGGTGGGATTGTTATTGATGGTGCTGTTCACCTTCTGCATTCGATACAGTTTGGCGGGGGCGGAGCAGCGGAAGGAGTACCGGTTGCTGGGCACTTTGGGGATGAACGACCGGGAGCAGAAGAAGCTGTTCAATCGGGAGGCTCGAACCTATGTGCTGTGCAGCATGGGGGCGGCGTTGGTACTGTCGGCGCCTTTTGCCGCATTGCTGCCGTTTCTGCGGATGTTCCGCCGGAGTCAGAGCCTTCTGTATCTGCGGAATCTGCTGGGACTCGGCGGCGGAACGATGGCCGTGCTGCTTCTGGTGCTGATGATGCTGACGAGATATTACAGACGAGTGAATCGATAGATGTGCGGCGGTAAGCTGCCGCCGGCGAGACGTGATGGAGAGGATAGAGAATGAGCAGTGTGATGGAGCTAAAGGGGCTTCGGAAGAGATACGAGGAGAAGGGAGATTGGATTCTGAAGGGAATCGATCTCCGAATTGAAAAACAGGATTTTATTGCGATTATGGGACGGTCCGGCTGCGGAAAGACCACGTTGCTGAAAACCCTGGGGTTGATTGAGTCGGCGACGGAGGGGGAATACTGCTTTGAAGGCAATGCGGTTTCCGGACTGTGGGGAAGCGAGATCGCGGATATTCGCCGGCGGAATATGGGATTTATTTTTCAAGACTACAACCTGATGGGAAGCCTGACGGTGCGGGAGAATATCATGCTGCCGGCGTTGCTGGACAAAATGGACGAGCAGCAGCGGAAGGACCGGACGGAGAAGCTGATTCAGCGTTTCGGAATTCAGGCATATCGGGATAAGTATCCCCATGAAATGTCCGGCGGCCAGCAGCAGCGGGTGGCGCTCTGCCGGGCGCTGATTAACGATCCGGATGTCATTCTGGGGGATGAGCCTACGGGAAATTTGGATTCCGTGATGGGACAGCAAGTGATTGAAACCCTGGCGGAATTCAATGAGACGGACGGAAAGACGGTGATTCTCGTTACCCATGACCCGAAAATCGCCATGTATTGCCGGAAGGTTATTTTTATGAAGGACGGGCATTTGCTGGATTGCTTGGAGAGACGTGATGCCGAGAAGGAGACGTTCTACCGGGAAATCGCGGCAAAAATGGAAGAATTGTAGCGCAAAAATGAAGAAATCAATGGATTTATATTGAAATTCGTGCATTTAAATGCTAAAATTTATGCGTATTTTTTGGGATCATGAAGAATTAACGGGGGAATGATGAAGAAACCGGCAAGAAGTGAGTATTTTTTTGGATGTGTATTGCTGATTATCGGCGTGATGGTGGGTCACCTGAGCATGGATTTTTTGGATGACGGAGAGATTCAGTCCATGTCCGTGGAGATTACGATGAGTGCAATTTTCATCCTGTTATTCACGGTGCTGATGGAAATTCTTTACGTTCTGTGGCGGCGAAAGAAGAAGCAGGACGAAGGCCGCCTGGATATTCCGGCCACCACGATTATTCTTCTGCTGGTCATCGGTTTTCTGGCGTCCATTTGCATGCGCCTGATTAACGATGTGACGGGCATGAGGGAGTTTCTCCTCAGCGAGGATTTCAAGAGCTTCGTGGTGAATGCGATAAAGAGCAAATTCTAAATGTAAATATATGGATTCGGCCGTGCGCGGGAAAGCACGCGAGGAATCGAGAGAGAAATCGAGAAAATTGACGACAGAGTGCCCAGAAACGAGGGCCTGTCGTCAATTTTTTTTGGAGGTCGGTCGGACGCCACTGGATATTACGAAGCTGTTTTTATGAGCAGATTGAAGTCGGCGAAATCGTGAAGTTGTTTTTCCCGGATGGACAGAAGGGATGTGGTCGGGACGGAATTGTATAAATATTCAATTTGGCCGGAGATCCATTCCAGGTCCAGCCCGCTGTCGGTCTCGAAGGACATCTGAAGGTTGATGCCGGGAATAAAACCCAGCTCCCGGTAGATGTCGGTTTTCCAGTTGAAGCTGTCGCGGTACTGCCGGGAATTCTCCGCGTGAAACCAGCGCCCCAAGTGCTCCCAGAGAATGACCTGGCCGGTGACCGGGTGAATCAGCAGGAAATCGGGGCAAAGGTATTTGCCCGGGGCGTATTCGACGGGATATTCGTAGAGGACGTAGAAGCCCGCGGCACAGAAACGTTCGTACAGCAATGCTTCCACGCGGCTTCGCACCAAAGTGCCGTCAAAGGTGGTAATACGAAGAGCCTCCGGATGCCTGGGCGGAATCGCAGCCTTCCGTTCCCGCATCGCCTGAACGCGGGCTTCGATGCTGTCGGTGTTCAGCTCCAGGATGTCGGTCAACAGAGGAATGTACTGCTTCGGGAGACGCTGCCGAACGGATTCCACGTCGGTGTCGCAATACCGTTCTGTGAACTCCCGGAGGAGACGGATGTTGTCATCCAGAATTTCCACCATTTTCTTGCAGAAGCGCAGTTCACGAATCTTGCGGACGACCTCGTGGGTTTCCCGACCCAGGTAGCGCCGCTTGCCACCGCTGTAGAAACAGGAATAATAGGTCTTTCCTTCACGTCGGCTGGTCGTCAGAAACAAACCGTCGAATGCCGCGAGTTCTTTGATTTTTGCTTTGTACTGCTTTTTCAGCTGTTGGTGATCTTGTAATGCATTGAGTAAAATATTTTTGTAATTGATCATGGACGCTCCTTTCGTTGCTAGTGAATGATGTTTCTCCTACCATGATTATGCCAGAAAAATTTTTCCCCTTCAGTACACACTTATCGAGAAAAATCGAGATTTTTCAAAATATGGAACATGTTGTGGCGAGGGAAAAGAAAAGTGATGCATGGGAACAAAAATCATGGTCTCATGCATTAATCGGGAAAATGAAGTTGATGCATGGAGCTTGTTTTTACGAGCAAAAACATCAGAAATGGTCCGACATGAAGGTACAAAAGGGTTCTTCATGAGTATTTGTGGGATAATTATTAGAAAATACTCCGCTTTTTAAAGGTGGAAAGCCTCGAACAAACAACGCAGAGAGGTCGGTTGTTCTGGATACCGAGCCGTTCTGTTGGAAAGTGATGTATGCCCCCTTGTTTTTCTGTCTCATGCATTAACTCTAATTCTAAAGTTGATGCATGAGGGGCGAAAATTGGACTCCCTGCATCAGAAATGACGAAAGCCGTCGGGAAAATGACGAAGACCGCTGGTTGAAGCGACTAAAGCCGGCGGCAGGCCTAAGCAGCCCCTCGGTCACATCACCGGCTGTTCATGGAACGCACATGAAACAGTTACGGATTCCGGAAATTCAGATGATACAATGACCGTACCGAGGAGGGGACGCCGGAGTGTAGAGTATTCCGGCAAAGGTCATCTCCGGTGGAAAGGAGAAAATGAAGAAGATGAATAATCTGAACATTCTAAAATTGGAAAACGCCGTGCTGCAGAAGCAGATCGATGTGGTACGGAGAAATATACGCGCCGGGCAGAACCGGGATCTTACACGGGAAGAAGTAGAAATTCTGAGAGGTGTGGGCGAACATTATGCCAAGAAGTGGGAGGTTCTGTATCCGATGCTGAAGCAAGGATACGGGGCTGCCGGCTGGGTAAAGCAGATGAAAACGGAAGAGGATGAAATCGTCGCGGAACTGCGTTCTCTGGTGCGCTTCCCGGATAAGGAGGAGTGGGAAGAGAAGGTGGAAGCGGTGCTCCGGAAGATGGAACGGATGATTTACGAGGAAGACTACATGCTCTATCCGAACTGCCTGCAGTTTTTCCGGAGGGGCGAAGGTATTTGGATGAACCGGAGCGACCGTGATGGGTATGCGAACTACCGGGCACTGCGGGCTAAGGCCGGAAGGTATCGGAGGGCGTTGCAGCAGCGAAGCTTTCGATAAAAAAAGATGGGTAAGGCATTCGGCGTCCGGACGGGCAACGGATGAGGAGTGTAACCGGTGGGGAAACCCGCCGGTTTTTTATAGGGATGAAAGCGCGCAACATCACTGTTAAAACGGGAAATCTCGAGATTCATGCAAAAAGTTCAGATAAAAAAACAGAGGTAAACCAATTTTTAGTGCAAAAAATCTTTAGAATTACTTGAAAAATAAGGAAGATATGTTATCCTTAATACAAATGTTTTTAAATATTGGAGGAGCATGATGAACGAGGAAACCAAACGTTCCTGTGTGGACTGCGGTGTATACAACTGCCACACGCGGGACAAGGAGTATCCGGACTTCTGCCTGACCACGGAATTGACGGACGAGGAAAGAGCGGAAGTGTGGAAGCTGTACGAGGAGCCGGAGAATCAGAAGGCGTCGGTGGTATCCGCTCAGATTGAATCGGATTTTTACCTGCGATACACTCGGGTGCAGGAAATCGTGGCTTTTGCAAAACGGATGGGCTATCACAAGATTGGAATCGCCACCTGTGTGGGTCTGATTGAGGAAAGTCGGATTTTTGCCCGGATTCTTCGGAAGAACGGATTCGAAGTAGTAGGCGCCGTATGCAAGGTGGGTTCTTTTGAGAAGACCAAGGTGGGCGTTCCGGAAGAGGACACCCGGATTACCGGTCCGATTATGTGCAACCCGATTATGCAGGCGAAAATCATGAACCGGGAGAAGACGGATTTCAACGTGATCGTGGGGCTGTGCGTGGGACACGACAGTCTTTTCTATAAATATGCGGATGCCCTGTGCACCACCCTGGTAACCAAAGACCGGGTGATGGGTCACAATCCGGTGGCGGCGCTGTACCAGGCGAAAGCGTACTACAAGCGTCTCAGCAACGAGCCGATTGCGGCGTATCCGGAGGACGTGAACCCGAAACAGCCGGAAGCTTCCGCGAGATAGCGATTTTATTTTTGGAGGAGAGAAAGGATGCTGACAGGAAAGCAGAGAAGTTATTTGAAAAAACTGGCACAGACCGTGCAGCCGGCGGTAATCGTCGGCAGAGCCGGAGTGACGGATGCGGTGATGCAGACCATCGATGAATATCTGACCGCCAATGAGCTGCTGAAAGTGGCCATTCAGGAGGGGGCAGAATTGGAGGCCAAGGAGACCGCCAATCAGGTTGCGGATGAGCTAAAAGCAGATTTCGTCCAGGCCATCGGCCGGCGGTTCGTGCTTTACCGGAGAGCAAAGGATCCGGCGAAGCGGAAGATTACACAGCGCATGCAAGACGAGATGTAGTTTCCCGGCGGAGACTGCGGGATCGTTGCAGGATATTTTTACTTGAGGAAGGAGTTAGAGATGCACAAGATTGTACTGAAGAAACAGCTCAGCCACGATATGTTCTGGATTGAGTTCGAGGCACCTTTTGTTGCAAAGAAAGCGAAACCGGGACAGTTCATTATTTTCCGCGTGGATGAATACGGGGAAAGAGTTCCGATCACTATGGCGGGAACCAATAAGGAGACGGGAACCGTAACCCTGATTTTCCAGGCCGTGGGAAGAAGCACCATGCTGCTGTCCCAGCTGGAAGTAGGCGATTACATTCAGGACGTGGTTGGACCGTTGGGAAAACCGACCCACATGGAGGACCTGAAGAAGGTCTGCGTGGTTGGCGGCGGTACCGGAAACGCACTGGCATACCCGGTGGCAAGAGGTCTTGCGGAAGCCGGCGTGAAGGTGGACATGGTTTCCGGATTCAAAACCGAGGAGCTGATTGTGCTGAAGGAAGAGTTTGAAGAAGCGGTAGATAATTTCTACCTGATGACGGACGACGGTTCTGCCGGCGAGAAGGGGTTCACCACCACAAAGCTGGAGGAGCTGATTAAGGCCGGAAACGATTACGATGAAGTCATCACCGTTGGACCTCCGATCATGATGAAGTTCGTCAACGAGGTGACCAAGCCTTACGGAATCAAGACCATCGCATCTCTCACGGCGCTGATGATCGACGGAACCGGAATGTGCGGCGGATGTCGAGTTTCCATCAACGGCGAGACCAAGTATGTCTGCGTAGACGGACCGGAATTCGATGCGGCAGCGGTAGACTGGGACGTACTCATTGCCCGCAACGCATATTACCACGAAGAAGAGAAGGAAGAACGGGATCATATCTGCCGACTGACAGGAGGTGTAAGACACTATGAATAATCAGATGACAAAGACACCGATGCCGTCTCAGGAACCGGATGTCAGAAATAAGAATTTTAAGGAAGTTGCTCTGGGATATACCGAAGAGATGGCGGTAAACGAAGCGCAGCGTTGCCTCAATTGTAAAAACAAGCCTTGCGTGACAGGATGTCCGGTAAACGTACGGATTCCGGAATTCATCGCAAAGGTAGCCGAGGGGGATTTTGCCGGTGCCTATGAAGTGATCACTTCCACCAACTCCCTGCCGGCAGTGTGCGGCCGTGTATGCCCGCAGGAAACCCAGTGCGAAGGAAAGTGCGTTCGCGGAATCAAGGGCGAGCCGGTTGCTGTAGGCAGACTGGAACGTTTCGTAGCGGATTGGCACAGAGAGCACATCGGCAATGATAAAGTAGAGAAAATCCCATCCAACGGAAAGAAGGCTGCCGTTGTCGGTGCCGGCCCGGCCGGACTGACCGCTGCCGGAGACCTGGTGAACAAGGGATACGAAGTAACCGTTTTCGAGAGTCTCCACAAAGAGGGTGGCGTGCTGGTATACGGAATTCCGGAATTCCGTCTGCCAAAGGATATCGTGGCATACGAAATCGACACCCTGCGGAAGAAGGGCGTCACTTTCTACCATAACGTGGTAGTGGGCAGATCCCTGGATATCCAGGACCTGTTCGATGAGGGATACGATGCTGTATTTGTCGGTACCGGTGCCGGCCTTCCGAAGTTCATGAACATCGAAGGCGAGAACCTGGTAGGCGTATACTCCGCCAACGAGTATCTGACCCGAATCAACCTGATGAAGGGCTACCTGGACGAGTACGACACTCCAATCAAAAAGCACAAGCAGGTTGCGGTTGTAGGCGGCGGAAACGTTGCCATGGACGCAGCAAGATGCGCTAAAAGAATGGGCGCCGAGGTCCATGTAATTTACCGGAGAGGCAGAGATGAGATGCCGGCTCGTGCCGAGGAAATCGAGCATGCAGAGGAAGAGGGCATTCAGTTCCACCTGCTGAACAACCCGGTTCGCATTCTGGGCGACGAGAACAACTACGTAAGCCAGATTGAGTGCATCAAAATGGAACTGGGCGAGCCGGATGCTTCCGGACGTCGCAGACCGGTTGCCATTGAGGGTTCCGAGTTTACTTTGGACGTAGACGGTGTCATCATGGCTCTGGGTACCAGCCTGAACCAGCTCATCGTGGATACCACCGAAGGACTGGACGAAAACGCACGCGGCGGCATTCAGATTGATGAAGAAACCGGTGCTTGCACCAGAGAAGGCGTGTTCGCCGGCGGCGATGCGGTAACCGGCGCTGCCACTGTAATCAAGGCCATGGGCGCCGGCAAACTGGCGGCTGCTCACATGGACGAGTATATGCAGAAATAGAATAGCCGCCGGCTGCTATACAGCGGCGGAGGCCAGAGAGAATAAGGAAGGGAATACCCGCCGGCTGCTGTGCAGCGGCGGGTATTTTCTGATGGAGGAGATGGGGGCAGCCCCAGGGGGACCTGGGGCTGCCTGCTTTTTTTGTCTCGGCAGACCGTTGGGCATTCGGGCCGAGGGACGTGGTGCTCGTCGACGAAGAAATAAGGGCTAGCGGGGAGGGAGGCACCACGCCGGGCTTGCCTCGGGCCCCTTCGACCCGGGGGACGTGGTGCTCGCCGACGAAGGAACAAGGGCTAGCGGGGAGGGAGGCACCACGCCGGGCTTGCCTCCGGCCCCAATTGTTCGAGGGACGTGGTGCTCGCCGACGAAGGAACAAGGGCTAGCGGGGAGAGGCACACCACGTCCGGCCCGCCGGCGGCCCCAATTGTTCGGGGGACGTGGTGCTTGTCGACGAAGGAATAAGGGCTAGCGGGGAGAGGCGCACCACGTCCGGCCCGCCTCCGGCCCATCGCAGCCAAAACCGGACCGGAAAGAACAAAACGGTCAGATTAGCACGCGAAATAATACTCTAATACAACTAGCAAATATTTTTAATCCCGAAAAACCGAATAATAAGTTTAAGATTCCTCTTTTCAGTACCCATTCATGCCAGATGAAAACAAACGTGTACTGAAGGGGAATTTTTTATGTGCCATAATATCCCCACAGCAAATGCAAAGTCATCAAACTAAGTTCTAAGGAGGGAAAAATGAGAAAAGAAAAACGGGCCAACGGCCCCCACCCAGTGACCGGAGGTCCGGCCAATCACACATCACACAGAATTCGGGCAGGTCTGCTGGCCGTCTGTCTGACTTTGGGCGCGGCAATCCCAGGCGGCGCATGGGCTGCGGGAAAGGACCCTCATCAGGCGGTTTCCGGTGACGAAGCCACCCTGACCATGGGCAAAATCCTCACGGCCAACCATGCCGGGAAATTTCCGGGTACTTTGCGGGACGTGAAGTACAAGCTGACGGCGGTACGAGGTTTTGACAACGCCAACGAAAGCACCGGCGCCAGCGGCAAGCCCATTGCGGCGGAGAACATGCCTATGCCGGAAGCGTCCACAGCAGAGCATCATCAGGTAAAAGTAACCGGCACCAATGCCGAGATTACGGTGGGAGATTTTCAGGCGGCGGAGCGGGACAGCGACACGAAGAAGAGCCGCGTGACCCCGGTGAAAATCAAGTTCCGCCGGGCCGGCTATTATCTGTATAAGCTCACGGAAGAAGGCTCCGACCCGGAGAAGGTGCCGGGTGTCACATACGATGACCACAGTTATTTTGTGGCCGTTTACGTAACAAACAAAACCGACGATGCGGGAAACACGGAGGATGGCGTATATGTGCATAATATTACCTCCTATCGGAATGAATCCGGCAAGGAAAACTATCAGCCGAACCTCTCGGACATCTCCGGAATCACCGACAACGGCGGAACCGATGCCACGGAAAACGTCAGGGAAAATCTGGCAAAAGTCGGAACATCCGACGGCGAGCATCCGAACCGGCTGGAAGCCTATCGCTTCTGGAATGACGCCCACGTCCAAGACCTGGTAATCACCAACAACGTCAAGGGAAATCTGGGGGACCGGAATAAAGCCTTCGAATTTCAGGTAAAGCTGTCCGGGTTGGAGCCGGGAACCGCTTACACCACGGAGGAAGCGGCGGCGGATACGGGAGACCGAACCGGCGACGGGGTGAATGTGGTGCGAGCATCGGTGGGAACAATTCAGGGAAAGACCCTCGTTTCCGACGATTCCGGAAAAGCGGAATTCACCGTTCGTCTGAAGGACGATGAAAAATTTGTTCTGAACGGGCTGCCGGTTTCCGCATCGTATCAAGTAACGGAGCAGGCCAGCGACCATATCGCTTCCTACCGAATCAGCGGTTCCGGAAAAACACCGGAAATTCAGAAAAAGATGGAGGCCAACGATATCAAGGACAAAGCGCTGAGTACCGAAGCGGAACGCGTGGATGAGGCGGACGGAACCGTCACGGTGGCCTTTATCAATGAGCGAAATCTGGCAACCGTTACCGGCGTAGCGGAGAGCACCGGACCGGCGGCACTTCTGGCTATCGCGGCAGCCGGCGCTATTGCCGCACGCCGCCGGAAATATGAATAGATCCGAGGAGAGCCGGGAGCTGGATCGTTGGAATCGCCGTGTACGGCGAAGCATCTGGGCGGACCGCATCGTCTCATGGATGCTGAAATGGTTCGTGCTGGCCTTGCTGCTCATGGTGGGCTTTTCCTACTACGACATGTATCGATTTACCCGGGCGGGAATCGACGGGGTGGCGTATCGGGATTTTGCGGCTCTGCGGCAGATTAATCCCGATGTGGCCGCTTGGCTCACTTTGGACGGAACCCATGTGGACCATCCGGTGGTGAAGGGAACGGATAATTTCGAATACTTGGACCGGGACTTCTACGGAAAAACCTACGCCGGCGGCACCCTGTTTCTGGACGAGCAATGCCCCAAGAATTTCGCCCAAGAATACCAGCTCATTCACGGCCACCATATGGCCGGAGGTGCCATGTTAGGCGATCTGAAGAAGTATTTGGACAAGAATTTCTTCCATAAAAACAAAAGGGGTCAGCTGCTGACACCGAAGGGCCGATATGATTTGGAGATTATCGGGGCGGGCATATTCGATGCCTATGATTCCAAAATCTACAGCATAAACGGAAAGAAGAACCGCCCCATGGAATCCTTCCGCCGGTGCAGGCGGAAACGGCCGGTCCGCGGGAAGTTCCGGGATCGGCTCCTGTGCCTGTCCACCTGCTCCGGAGATATGGACGACCGGAGGATCGTGGTGTTCTGCCGAATGACGGGACCGGAAGAGTCTCACACGGAAGGAAGAAAAGAATGACAGAAGAAATTGCGGAAAAAAAGAGAATCGTGAAGAGCATTCGGAAGGGAATCCTGATTCGTGCGGGAACCTTCGCCTTGACGCTATGGATTGTTTTTACGTTCGTATTCGGAATCCGGATTGCAGACGGAAACGATATGGCACCGGCGATTTGGGAGGGAGATCTGGTGGTGTACTATCGGTGCGGAGATTTTGCCAATCGGGACAGCGTGGTGTATGAAGCGAACGGGAACGTGTACCTGGGGCGGATTGCCGGATGCGAGGGAGCGGTCATCGGAAAAACCGAAGATCACCGCCTGACCATCGATGGGCGGATTCAGCCGGTACAGCCGGGACTGGGAATTTACAGTGAAACGCCGGCCGGAGATCTAAAGGCAGGGGTTACCGTGGAACCGGGACGGTTTTTTATCCTGGGAGACTGCCGGGAGGAATCGACGGACAGTCGACGCTTTGGAACGGTGGGAAAGGACCAAATTCGGGGGAAGGTATTTCTCCTGTGGCGACGGCGCAACATATAGAAAGGAGAGAAGTATGACGAGAAAAATAGCGACGCTTTGGCTCGCCCTGATTCTGTGCATGATGTATGCGGTTTCCGTGGGTGCGGAGAGCCGATGGATGTCGGAGATCAAGGTGAGCTACAGTGCAATGGGCAGCCCGGGAGATGCGGAGGGTGTTTTTCAATTGCGGGGGACCACGGAAGATACTCCCATGCCGGAAGGAGCCGTGGGACATCGGATTTGTGTGCCGGCGGGAGAGACGCGTTCTTTTGGGAAAATCGTTTTTTCCGGCCCCGGTGTGTATATCTATGAAGTCAATCGCCGGAATAATCCGGAAGGCATTACCGCCCGAGATTCCTCGGTGTACCGGGTAACGGTGGTAGTGCGAAGCGACGGAGATGTGCAGCAGGTGATTGAGACGAACGGAGAGAAGGTGACGGAAATTCGGTACGAAGATCGGTATGAGAAGGCGGCCTTGGTGGAGACGGGGGATGTAAAATCCCTGTTCCTCCCGGGCGCGGGTTTTCTCGGCGCGCTGGCGGCACTGTTTTGTCTGCGGAAGAATCGCCGAAAACGAAAGAAGGATTGCATGCGCTCCCTTGTCGGTACGCTGCTTCTTTTTACCCTGTTCACAATCGGTGCGGGCGTGCCCACATACGGTGCCACCAAAAATCTTCGGGTGACCTACGACCGATTTCAAGAGCTGCCGGAGAATTACGCGAAGATTACCGGACTGCCCCTGCAGGAGGCGGAGATTACCACCACGAACGGAAATATCCACAAGTACAACGGATACGTGGGGAACAACCAGACGGAGAAGCGGGATTTTGTGGCGTACTACGGAACGGTGAAGTTCGGAACGAGGAATCGAAATGACACAAGCAATGCGGTTACGAAGGCCAATGAGGTAAAAGGAAATATCACCTTGCGCTGGAGGAACCGGGCGGTTCTTTCGGACAATACCAAGGCCGACGTGAAGGTCGTGGTGAGCGGATGGACTTTTTCCCTGGGGAAAAATCAGAATTCAAAGATCGGGAAAGACACAAAGGTGTACGTGCCAATTCTTCAGTCCTCAGGACCGAACAGCAAAGCCACGGAGCTGTGCACCGCTTCCCCGCGCACGAAGTACAGCGTGAACAACGGAACCACGGCCAATTCGTTGGCGGGAGCCTGCATCACCACGAAGTGCAATGTGAAGATTCAAATCCTTCAGTCGGGAACGGATGCGCCGGTGGACGAAGCGAAATATCCGCGACTGCTTTTCGGGTTCCGGGATTTGGATGTAGAGGATACCACCATCGCCAAAGGGAAAAGTGCGGCGGAACGGTATAACGAACCCTACGCAGAGGGCGTAGAGCTGATTTCCGGATTCGAGAGCCCGGTGGCACTGGCGAAGAAAACCGATGCCAACAAAGCGATGCAGACGCTGGAAAAGGTGATAACGGTAGGAGAGAACCTGCGGGTCTGCGGGGACGGCGCGAAGATGGAAGCTTACAACAAGGCCACCGGAACCAGCGGCGACAACGGAACCTATTACTCCGGTTTTATTTCCCCGGTGCAGCCTCAGGGCTTTAGTTTCAAATGGACGGGTTCCATCAGTATTTCCGGGAAAATGATGGGGACGGCGTTGTGGACGCAGCCGGAGGTGGCAGTGAAAGCCACTCGAGGCGAGGGCGGTTCCATTCAGAAGGAAGGACTCACCACCTACATTATCAACAGTTCCACCACCTACGATTACACCCCGGCCAAAGGCTACCGGGTAAAATCCCTGACGGTGGAGGGGGAGCCGGTGGATTTCAATCCGGCGGGCGGAACCTATCGCTTCGACCGCCTGTACACCAGTCCGGTACACCCGCGAAGCGCTAAGACGGGCCGGGAGCTGGAGACCAAAATCTACACCATCGATGTCCAATTTCAACGGATTGAACACAAGATAACCACCAAGGTGACCGGCGGAACCATCGATCCCGACGTGGTGGTGGGAGAAGGAGATGATGAGACCATCCACTATCGCCCGAACGATGGGTATGAATTAGAGAAGGTGACCGTGGACGGTGAGGCGATGAACGTAAAAGAATATCCGAACGAATATACTTTTATCGACGTTCAGAAGGATCACCACATTGAAGTGGTATACCGAAAAATTCCGGTGGGCACCCTAACCCTGCGAAAGGAAGTGACCGGTGCTTTGGGTGACCGAAGCAAGAAGTTCGAATTCCAAGTGAGCTTATCCGGGCTGAAGCCTTCCACCGAATACGAGGCAGGCGGCATCGAAGCGGCGGACGCGGGAGAGCTTACGGAAAAAGGATTTTCTTCGGGTGAAAGCGGAAAAGCGGACCTTCGTGTGAAATTGAAGGACGACGAAAGCGCGCAATTCAAAGAACTTCCGGCGGGTACAACGTATCGGATTACGGAAGCGGCCAGCGACCACATCGCCTCCTATCGGCAGAAAGCCACCGGTGAAAAACCGACGCATCAAGCCGTGCAGCGGGAAAATGCCGATGCGGGAAAGGAACTCGCCACGGAGGCGGAAGTGCTGGATGAAGAGGATGGGGACATTGAAGTGATCGTCACCAACAACCGCCCCATCGCCACGGTCACCGGCGTGGGAAACAGCGATGCGCCGTATTATGCGGCCGGAATTGTCACACTTCTTCTGTGTGGCGGATGGATTTTCGGTGTGGTACTATATAAAAGAAAGTATCACTAAAAAGATTGCGGGCGGAGCCGGGCTTGGGCTGAATACCGCAATTTCGAACAGAGAAAGAAGCGCGCAGTGGAAGAGGATCAGCAGAAGACGCAATACGTATATATTCTCCGGTGCGGGGACGGCACCCTGTACACCGGCTGGACCACGGATCTGGAACACCGGGTGGCCATGCACAATGCCGGTAAAGGGGCCAAATATACCCGCGCTCGCAGGCCGGTGCGGCTGGAATATTATGAGGAATACATGGATAAGAAGGAAGCTTTGCGGCGGGAATGCGCCATCAAGAAGATGACGCGCAGCGAAAAGCTTCGGCTGATTCAAGAGTCGGGGAACTTTGCTATCAAGGGGAATCTATGATATCATAGTACTTAACAAGGGGTTTAAAATCGGGTCTATGGATTTAATCTTATAAAGAAAGAATCATGGAAGACGAATGGAGAATCGAGAAAAGCTGACGGTGATGCGCCGCGTTCGACCGGAGGAGAAGGAACGGGTGCTGACCCTGGTATCCGATGTTTTTGAAATCGAGCAAGGCATCCCGCGGGACATGGATGACATTCCTGCAGAGAAATCACCCCAGTGGTGGTGCATAGAGATTTCCGGCAGGATTGTGGGGGGAATCGTATCCTGGGAAGAACCGGAAGGACCGCATGTAGGACGCTTTGCCGTTCATCCAAGCTTTCGGCACCGCCATCTGGGCACCGACCTGCTGCGCGGGGTTTTGAGTGCACTGTTTGCTCTGGGGGCTTCGGAGGTGTACGGAGACGCTCGGGATGTGACGCTGAAAATACTTTTGAAAATGGGCGCCGAAGTTATCGACGAGCCGTACGAGTTCTACGGCAGCAGCTGCACGCCGTTCCGGGTGAAGAAAAATGAGTTTATCGAATCCCAGCGGCTGAAGTAGAACGCCAAAAGAATCGGGTAAAATAAAAATCGCAGAGCCGGAAACTTCCGACCCTGCGAATTCTTTTTTTATCGGAGCGTTGCGGGAACGTCTCAGGATGTACTTGCCGTATCCCGGAAGCTGCATATCAGTGTAAGAATCATGAACTCTTACGAGCCGGAATGATTAGTTAACTGATTGGATATGTCTCGTCCGGCGTACATGACTCTTAGAATTGTTACAATCCTTTTGGCGTTATCCGGAATGTAGAGTACTACATAATTATCTACCGGTAATATACGAAGCCCGTAGCTCTTCCAAGGTTCTTTTTCATATTGACGATAACGCTCCGGCATCATATCTAAGCTCAATATCTGTTTTTCCAGACGGTCAAGTTGTCCGCTTGCGCTTTCGGGTGATTGTAAGTCAACTGCAATGTAGTCAAAAATTCTCCGCAAATCGCAGTCAGCCTGATCAGATACTTTTACTTCATATTTCATAGCTTATAATCCTTGCGTATGTCGGCGAAAGCCTCTTTCGCATTTTTTGTCCGTCCGGCCTGCATATCCGCATATCCTTTTTCCAATTCTTCATTGAACTCTGTTTCTGAAAGTGTATTAATATTGACGGGCTTTGCAGGTGGCATTTTTACTTCAAAAGGTAATCCTCTTTGCAAGATAATCTGTTTGTAAAAAATATTGATGGCGTTGGAAGCAGGAATGCCAAGTGCAGCTAGAATGCTTTCAGCTTTTTCTTTGACATCCGGTTCAATTCTTGCATACAAATTTGCTGACTTTTTAGCCATATAAAAACACCTCCTTTCATGAGTGATGTACGCTTCTTGTAAACATTATAAGTGAATGTACGCACAAAAGCAATTTACTTTCGCCTTTGCAAAAGTAAATTCAGGTGCAGGTAAAATAAAAATCGCAGAGCCGGAAACTTCCGACCCTGCGAATTCTTTTTTTTATCGGAGCGTTGCGGGAACGTCTCACGTTGGACTATCCTTCGATGTGAACCAACTGCTTGGTTTCATTCTGCGGAAGCGCTTCGGCCTTTGGAACGGTCAGACTCAGAATGCCGTTGTTGAATGCGGCACTGATGTCCTCGCCTTTCACGGCGTCACCTACATAAAAGCTGCGCTGGCAGCTGCCGGTAAAGCATTCCTTCCGGATGTACTTGCCGTCTTCCTTGTCTTCTTTGTTCTCATTGTGGGAAGCGGATACGGTGAGGTAACCTTTGTCCACGGAAACTTCTACATCGTCTTTGTCGTATCCCGGAAGCTGCATATCAATCTGATAGGATTGATCCAGTTCCTTGACATCGCACTTCATGCTTGCGGTCGGCATGTAGCTTCTTCTTGCCGGAGCGTTAAAGAAATCATCGAAAAAGTCATCATTTGTAAAATCATTTGTAAATACACTAGGCAGTAACATAATTAAATCCTCCTTTTACTGACGTTATATACAATCGAAGGAGAACCGGTGGAGTCTCTCGGGGAGAACACTCCTGGTTGGAACTCATCTGTTCTCTTGTTGTAACCTCTTTCCGATTACAACTATGTTATAACTCTTTTTGTTAGCACTGTCAATAGGTGAGTGCTAATTATAATGTGAAGAGTCTGTGACGATGAAAAATGAAAAGGCGAAGAGCCGGAGCAGGATTCCCGCTCCGGCTCTTCGCCGCTATCTCTTTAGTGTTAATTGAGGGCTGAAAAACTATTCTGCCGAGAACTGATCTTTTCCGACAGAGCACAGAGGACATTCGAAATCCTCCGGAATGTCTTCCCATTTGGTGCCCGGTGCGATTCCGCCTTCCGGATACCCTTTTTCTTCGTCGTATTCCCATCCGCATACATTACATACGTATTTCATGATCGTACCTCCTTTTATCGATTAATAATTCTCCGCATGAACTTCAAAGTAGCTCTGCGGGTGATTGCATACCGGACATACCTCCGGCGCCTTGGTTCCTACCACGATGTGACCGCAGTTCCGGCATTCCCATACCTTCACTTCGCTCTTCTCGAATACCTGAGAAGTCTCGATATTCTTCAGCAGCGCCCGGTATCTCTCCTCGTGGTGCTTCTCGATTGCCGCTACTGCACGGAATTTCTGCGCCAATTCCGGGAAACCTTCTTCGTCCGCGGTCTTTGCAAAACCGTCATACATGTCGGTCCATTCGTAGTTCTCGCCGGCAGCGGCCGCAGCCAGGTTCGCCGGAGTGTCGTTCAACTCTGCCAATTCCTTGAACCACATCTTTGCGTGTTCTTTTTCGTTGTCCGCGGTTTTCAGGAAGAGGGCCGCCATCTGTTCATAGCCTTCCTTCTTCGCAACGGATGCAAAATAGGTGTATTTGTTTCTCGCCTGAGATTCTCCGGAAAATGCTTCCTGCAAATTCTTTTCTGTCTGTGTTCCTGTGTACTTATTCTTAGCCATTTTCTTCCTCCTTGTTGAAATTGTGCTATTTCGTCCGGCACTCCGGGCAGATTCCTTTAAAAGAAATATCGTAATCCAGAAATTCCATTCCCCGAGGCCCCCGAACCTTCGACATCAAATCCGAAAGCACGTCCATCTTCACATCGAAGACCTCGCCGCATCGGATGCACCGCACATGGTAGTGATCCTTCAGGGTAAAATCAAATCGATCCGGGCCGTCCGGGATTTCCACTCGGCGAATCTCGCCTTCCTCCGCCAGAATCCCCAGATTCCGATAGATAGTTCCCTTTCCGATGTGGGGGTGCTTCTTTCGAATAAATTCAAACACCTCTTCGGCGGTAACATGACTCTTCATGGTGCGGATGGCTTCCAACACCAGATTTCGTTGTATGGTATTGCGTCGTTTCATCGAGCCCCCTTATTAGGAATGATTCTTTATAAGTATAATATACTACATGAGTAAGGTTGTCAAGGTAAAAATAAACTATTTTCGTACAGAATGTCCGAAGGAAAATTGCAGGTTCGTAGACAGCCTAAGTTTAAAACTAGGGTGATACAGTTTTTTTATCGGTGGTTTTAGTCCTTTTTGTTCTAAGCATATTGCGCTTGAAACTAATTCTGATAGGATAGAACCATGAAATTTCAGAAACATAAGCGCGCGCTCGTCGTTGATGTGAATCTAATGTGGTTTCAGTATTTGTCATTAAGATTTGACAGGAACTATATTTGATTTTAAAATAAGGAGAAGAGAAATAGATGAGTACGAGAAGGAAGTACAAAACTTACAAAGAATTGTCGTTTACCGATGATTTTTTGTTCTGCAACATTATGCAGAACAATCCGGATATTTGCAAAGAATTGGTGGAGTTACTGCTGGACCGAAAGGTTGGCAAAGTGGCTTACAGTGAAACTCAGAAATCCATCGATCTCGCTTTGGATCAGAAAGGGGTTCGCTTAGACGTCTACTTTGAAGATGACCTCAGCACCGCATACAACATTGAAATGCAGACCTCCAATACCGGAAATCTGCCGAAACGAAGTCGCTATTACCAAGGGACCGTTGATTTAAATATGATTAGCTCCGGAGCCGAATACGATGAGCTGAAAACGAGCTACATTATTTTCATCAACACCTTTGACTTGTTCGGGAAAGGATTTCCGAAATACACTTTCGAAAATGTCTGTCAGGAATCATCGGATCTTCATCTGGATGACGGTGCGATTAAAGTGTTCATCAATGCTAAAAGCACGATTCCGGATATGTCGCCGGAACTGCAAGGCTTTCTCCGCTATCTCTGCGGGGATAACCCGAATACACCGCTCACCGATCGAATCCAGAACGAGGTCGTTAAATCCCGAAATAATGTACGATGGGAGAGGGTTTATATGTTGCTGGAAGATAAATTCAAAGCTTATTTCGCAGAAGGTCGTGCAGAAGGTCGCATAGATACCATCCTTGAAATGTTTGAATCAGGATACCTTCCACTGGAAGTAGTCCTCAAAGAAACCGGGACTGCGACAGAAGCTGAACTGCAAGCTTTTGTTGAGGAGCGAAAGAAGGCAGAAGATTGCCCAATGCAGAATAATTAAATAATACGGATAATTTGAAGAGCGGAATGGAAATTGGCCATTCCGCTCTTTCCCTTTCGAGAGTTTGAATTGCTAGAAGAAAGCAGGTTCCGAAAACCGGAACCTGCTTCCTCATGTGATAATATAATGAATGAAACTTAGGTTGGCAAAGGTACCAATTGTCCCATCACTATGCAATGCAAGGCCGGAAACGCAATTTGTCAGTGGAAGGTTGGACGCTTCCGGCGAGGCGATATACTTTTATGAACATCAATGACTACAGCGAGTCTGCAATCTTGATGTTGGCGCGGATGGCGTTGCAGCTGTCGTTGAACTTGTCCAGTTCTTCCTGCGTCAGCGGGAATTCCACGACGCGCTCCACGCCGTCTTTGCCGATGATGCACGGAACGCCGGCGTAGACGTCGCGCTGGCCGTACTCGCCGTTCAACTCGGTGCTGGCCGGCATGAGAATCTTCTCATCGTGCAGAATTGCTTTTACCATGCGTGCGGCGGTGGTGGAAACGGAGTATTCGGTGGCATGTTTCCAACTGAAGGTGACCCAGCCGCCGTGGCGACCCAGCTGCTCTACTTCCGGTCGGTCGAAATCCCAGCGAGGGTCTTGTTTCGCCATCTCGTCGATGGACAGGCCATTGACGGTGACACAGGACCAGGCAGCAAACATGGAATTGCCGTGTTCGCCGAACATGAAGGCCTGAATGGAATTCGGATCCACGTTGGTCTTTTTTACAATCTGGGTAACCAGTCTGGCGGAATCCAGTCCGGTGCCGGTGCCCAGCACGCGGCCCTTTGGGAGGCCAAGGCCGTTAGCGATTTCTCGGGTAACGACGTCGCACGGGTTGCTGATGTTGAGAACCACGCCGTCGAAACCGGCTTTGCGAACGCGGTCCACCCAGGTGTGAACGGCTGGAATCGTGAACTTCAGCTCTCTGGACCGATCGTCGGATCCCAAGAGCAACTCAATGTGACCGGCGCTGTTAACGATTAAATCGCAATCGGCCAAATCCTCATATTCTCCGATGGACACTCTGGTGCGGTGCGGCATATGAGGAAGCGCATCCAGCAAATCCTGATATTCACTCTCCACTCTGGCGGTGTCCGTGTCCGCCAGCACCAGCTCGTCCACGATGCCCTGAATTGCCAAGCTGTACGCAACATGAGCTCCTACGTGACCGACACCGATGATTCCTACTTTTCGATTATTCATTTCCTTATCTCCTTCTATCCCTGTTTAATATATCTTTTTGAACCCGCGGAGGAGTTCACACCCTTCGGATGATCTGCGATCCCTTCGGGTTGTTCGATTGTTTTGATAAACTATATTATACTCAAGAATTTGTGGAATGCAATAAAAAATAAGCCATGTACACAAAATAGAACAAATTATTTGTGTATATATACAAATATGAGCGGCGCCGCCTGCCGGCGGGCCGCAGTGAGGAAAAGTGGGCGGGACTTGGTGCAAAGGGCACGGAACAATAAGGGTTAGCGGGGCTCCTTGCACCAAGTCCGGCGCCGCGCGCCAACAAAAGAGGATGAAACTTGGTGCAAAGGAAACGGAATAATAAGGGTTAGCGGGGCTCCTTGCACCAAGTCCTGAGCCGCGCGGCGGCGAAAAGAGGATGAAACTTGGTGCAAAGGAAACGGAATAATAAGGGTTAGCGGGGTTCCTTGCACCAAGTCCTGAGCCGCGCGCCGGCGAAAAGAGGATGAAACTTGGTGCAAAGGGAACGGAGTAATAAGGGTTAGCGGGGCTCCTTGCACCAAGTCTTGAGCCGCGCCAACGAAAAGGCAAAAAAAAGCTGCGGCCCGAGCGGGAATCCATCTTTCTCGCCCGAAGCCGCAGCCATTTGCATCATTTCCTTTTGAAGTTGCCAAACCGACGACATGAAGTCGCCAAGCCAACTATTTTACCTTGTACATCTCGCCGGAGTAGATTTTATCTTCCGGAACCTTCTCCCCAACAACCCGGTTCCAATCTTCCGGTGCAACATCCTCAACGGATACGGAAAGTGCTTCCGCCGGGCAGCCCAGCGCTTCCTGTGCGCACTGCAGCAGCTTGTCCGCAAGATCCTTCTTCTTCTCATCGTCCCGTCCCGGGAACATCTTTACATTAATATGTGGCATGGTGTGCCTCCCTTCCTTAATTTAAAATCCTATCACCAGTATGTCCGCAAACCCCGGTTCTGTCAATCGGATTTTTCCGTTGAGCCACGCCAACAGATTGGCTTTACGCAATTGAGAATCTCTATCCGATACTTTTTTATTAAAAAATTTTAACTATATGAAGGATTCTTCACATAACTCGTATTGACACCGTCGGGAACCGGGTGTATTATATTCAAGAATTTTAGTTAAAATATTTTATTTAAATTTCTTTACAAAAAATATTTTAACCAACAAACATACCGAAAAAAATATTTCCAAATTAAAACCAAACGAAGAAGGAGAAAAGAAAATGACATTTGACAGAGTAAAAGAAGTGATGATAGACACCCTGAGCTGTGACGAGGACAAGATCACACCGGAAGCATCCATCGCGGAAGATCTGAAGATCGATTCCCTGGATGCCGTAGAGCTGGTAATGGCACTGGAAGACGAGTTCGGCGTGAAGATTCCGGACACCGAGCTTCCGAACATGAAGCTGGTCAGTGACGTTGTTGCTTGTGTTGAGAAATATCAGTAGGTGAATTATGGACAGTCAGAAAATCGTCAAGGATCTTCTGAACGAATTCAAGGAATCGGATTTGACGGAATTTGAAATGGAGACTGCGGAACTGCGGCTTCGGTTCGGTCGAGGCGTGAATGCCGGAAGCGGAATGGCATCCGGCAATTCCTTTGCCCAAAATAATCCGGCCGCGGAACGGGTTTCCGGCAATGCCGCTGCACCGGCAGCAAGCGCCTCGGAGACCGTAAAGGAAAACGCACCGGCAGCAAGTGCCCCGGAGACCGTAAAGGAAAATGCGCCGGCGGCAGGCACCGACGATAATCTGGAGCCGGTAAAAGCACCGCTGGTGGGAACATTCTATGCGGCACCGTCTCCGGACGCCGATCCTTTTGTTCAGGAGGGCCAGAAGGTATCCAAAGGGGAAACTCTGTGCATCCTGGAGGCCATGAAAATGATGAACGAATTAACCGCACCGTACGATTTGATCGTTCGCCGCATTCTGGGAGTGAACGGAGAGATGGCGGAATACAATCAGGTGCTTTTCGAGGTTGAAAAATGTTAAAGAAAATTCTTGTGGCAAACCGAGGAGAAATCGCGGTTCGCATCATTCGGGAATGTCAAGATTGCGGAATCCCCGCAGTGGCGGTGTTCTCCGAAGCGGACCGAAATTCCCTTCACACCCTGATTGCGGATGAAGCGGTTTGCATCGGTCCGGGGAATGCCTCCGGAAGTTATCTGAATATGGACAATATCCTGCAGGCGGCCATGTCCACCGGATGCGACGGCATCCATCCCGGGTTTGGCTTGCTTTCGGAGAACGCGGAGTTCGCCCGGAAGTGCCGGGAGAACGACATCAAGTTCATCGGCCCGGACGGGGACACCATCTCCAAGATGGGGGACAAATCCACCGCTCGCCAGATGATGATGAAAGCCGGGGTTCCGGTGGTTCCCGGTTCGGACGGCGCCGTGAAGACGCCGGAAGAAGCCCTGAAGGTAGCGGAACGCATCGGGTATCCGGTGCTGGTAAAAGCATCCGCCGGTGGCGGCGGCCGCGGCATGCGGAGAGCCGACTCTCCGGAAGAACTGCCCACCGCGATGGAACAGGCGGGAATGGAAGCGGCAGCGGCCTTCGGCGACGGCACCGTGTACCTGGAGAAGCTGATCATCAACCCGCGGCACATCGAAGTGCAGGTTCTGGGCGATCAGCACCATAACGTGATTCATCTGGGAGAGCGAAACTGCTCCATCCAGCGGCGGAATCAGAAGATGCTGGAAGAAGCCCCGGCCTTCGGCCTTCAGGAGAGCACCCGGAAGACCCTGTGCGAGGCGGCGGTTGCGGCGGCAAAAGCTTGCGACTACGAAGGTGCCGGCACGGTGGAATTCGTCATGGACGACCGGGAGAATTTTTATTTTATCGAAATGAACACACGAATTCAGGTAGAGCACCCGGTAACGGAAATGGTGACGGGAATTAACATCGTGGCGGAGCAGCTGCGGATTGCCTCCGGCGCGCCCCTTCGGTATACCCAGGATGAGATTCAGGTAAAGGGACATGCCATCGAATGCCGAATCTGCTGCGAGGATCCGCTGAATGATTTTGCTCCGTGCCCGGGAAAAGTGGACTTCGTGCACTTCCCGTCGGGTTTTGGAACCCGGGTGGAGAGCGCCCTGTACAGCGGTGCGGAAATCAGTCCGTACTACGATTCCATGGTGGCCAAGGTCATCGTAAAGGGAGAAAACCGAATCGGTGCGGTGCGCCGCATGAGAAGAGTGCTGGGAGAGACCATCATCCGTGGTCCGAAAACTACCCAGCCGTTACAGCAGATGATCCTCTACAACCGGAAATTCCTTCGGGGAAATTACAACACCGGTTTCATCGGAGAGGAGCTGCCGGAGCTGACGGAAATGATTCAGACGGCAGGAATGATAAAGGAGTAAAGAATGAATCCGTTTCAGGAACGAAAGGGTGTAATGAAAGCCATTCACCGACTGGCTCACGCCAAAGAGCCGGCAGCCAAGATTCGCCGGGACAAAGAACCGGTGGAATGCCGGGCCTGCGGTGAGATCGCTATGCGGGAGGAATGGCGGGACAACCTGTATATTTGCCCCCACTGCGGCAACCACCGGGGGATGACGGCCGCATCGCGGATTCGCATCACCGCGGATTCCGGAAGCTTTCGGGAATTCGGCCGCAGCATTCGCGGCGGCAATCCGCTGGGTTTTCCCGGATATACCGAGAAGATTCAGGGGATGCGGGATAAAACAAATCTCAACGATGCGGTGGTGACCGGAACGGCAAAGATTCACGGCCGGCGCACGGTGTTGGTCGTGATGGACAACCGATTCATGATGGGCAGCATGGGCATGGCGGTGGGAGAAAAAGTCACCCGCGCCTTTGAATATGCCACGAAGAAAAAACTGCCGGTCATCGTGTTCTCCACTTCGGGCGGTGCCCGGATGCAGGAAGGCATGATGTCCCTGCTGCAGATGGCGAAGACCTCCGCGGCGGTGGCCAAACACGATGAAGCGGGGCTGCTGTACGTATCGGTTATGACTCACCCGACTACCGGCGGCGTTACGGCAAGCTTTGCGATGCTGGGAGATATTCAGCTGGCGGAGCCGGATGCCCTGATCGGTTTTGCGGGTCCCCGGGTCATCGAGCAGACCATCGGGGAAAAGCTTCCAAAGGGCTTTCAGCGGGCTCAGTTCCAGTACGACCACGGATTCCTGGATCGGATCGTGGATCGCCGCGAAATGCGGGATACCCTGGGGCGAATTCTGGAGCTGCACGCATAGGTGATTGAAGGAGCAGCAATGATGATGAAGATAACGGAACGGCGGCCGGCGGACCGGGTGCGGATTGCCCGGATGGAATCCCGGCCGACCACGAAAGAATATATAGAAGCGATGATTGAGGATTTTCTTCCCTTGGGCGGAGATCGGGCCTACTCGGAGGATGAGGCGATTATCGGAGGCATCGGAAACTTTCACGGAATTCCGGTGACGGTAATCGGCCACCAGAAGGGCCGTTCCCTGGAGGAAAACCTGAAAAGAAGATTCGGCATGCCCAACCCGGACGGGTATCGGAAGGCCCTTCGCCTGATGAAGCAGGCGGAGAAATTCCACCGGCCGATTATCACCTTTGTGGATACCCCGGGAGCATATCCGGGAAAGGAAGCGGAGGAGCGAGGTCAGGGCAGTGCCATAGCGGAATGTTTGAAGACCTTGTCCCGGGTGTCTGTGCCGGTGATTTCTGTTTTTATCGGTGAAGGCGGAAGCGGCGGCGCGCTGGCCATCGGTATCTGCGATCGGATGATCATGCTGGAGAACGCCATCTATTCCATCCTGTCGCCGGAGGGTTTTGCCAGTATCCTGTGGAAGGACGGAACCCGGTGGGAGGAGGCCAGCGAAGTGATGCGGCTCACCGCACCGGATCTGAAAAAGATGAACGTGTGCGACGTCATCGTGCCGGAACCGGGAGAGGGGGCGCATGAGCAGCGGCCCTTCGTTTTCGCAGAAGTGGAGAAGGAAGTGGCGCAGGCGCTGACGGAGTTTCAGCGGATTCGCCGAAAGGATATTGCGGAACTTCGGTATCGGAGACTCCGGAACGTGGGGCGGGAGCTCCTTCGGGAGAATCCGTGGGATTCAGGAGAAGAACAGGAGTAATTATGGCAGGAATGAAAATCCTCGGATGGGGCAGTGCCCACGGAGACCGATGCGTTTCCAACGAGGACATGAAACAGTATGTGGATACCAGCGATGAGTGGATTCGAAGCAAGACGGGAATCGGCCAGCGGTATTTCGCAGAGAATAAAAGTAATTTGGATATGGCGGCAGAGGCCGGAGCGAAAGCGGTGGCCCATCTGACACCGGAAGAGAAGTCGGAAATCGACGGACTGATCGTGGCTACTTTTACGCCGGATATGGCGACACCGTCCATGGCGGCGGAAGTGGCGGGTCGGCTGGGCATTTCCGGAAAGGTGATGACCCTGGACGTGAACAGCGCCTGCTCCGGATTCGTGTACGGACTGGTGCTGGCCAACGCGCTGATGAGCAGCGGTTTTCGACGGATTTTGCTGATTGGAAGCGAGAAAATCAGTCCCATGATGGACATGGAGGACCGGAGAACCTGCGTCCTCTTCGGCGATGCGGCGGGAGCTGTGGTGCTGGAAGCGGATCCGGACGGGGAGTTTGAACATCTGGAGGGAACGGAACCCAACCACGATATCCTGTGGTGCGACCGATTCGATCCCAATATCCGGATGGCGGGACAGGAAGTGTATCGTTTTGCGGTATCGGCGGTGCCGGAGTGCGGAGAAGAGCTTCTGCGCCGGGCGGGCAGAACCGTCGAGGATGTGGATCGGTATATCTTCCATCAGGCCAACATGCGGATTATTCGAAGTGCCGTTCGGAAGATGGGCATTTCGGAGGAGAAGTGCTTCCTGAACGTGGAGCAGTACGGAAATACCTCCGCGGCCAGCGTAGCGGTGGCATTGGCGGAATGTCTGGAAAGAAAAGAAATCAAGCGGGGAGACCGGATGATGGCAGTGGGCTTTGGGGCCGGACTGACCTACGGCGGTGTTCTCATGACAATCTAAAGGGACAGGAGAGAATATGAAACTGAATCAGATTTTGGGAACGGAATTCCCGATTATGCAGGGCGGTATGGCTCAGGTGGCAACCGGTGCGTTCGCGGCGGCGGTATCCAATGTGGGTGCGCTGGGAATCATCGGCACCGGCGCCATGAACGGCGAGATGATGCGAAAGGAAATCGAAACCGCGAAATCCCTGACGGACAAGTCCTTCGGCGTGAACCTCATGATGATGAATCCGGATGTGGAAGAGATGTCGCAGATTATTGCGGAAGAGAAACCGTCCGTTGTCACCACCGGGGCGGGAAATCCGGGCAAATATGTGAAGATGTGGAAGGAACAGGGCATCAAGGTGATTCCGGTGGTTTCCTCCGTAGCCCTGGCAAAGAGATTGGAGCGGGAAGGCGTAGATGCCATCATCGCGGAAGGAACGGAAAGCGGCGGCCATATCGGAGAGCTCACCACCATGGTGCTGCTGCCTCAGGTGGCAGATGCGGTTTCCGTACCGGTAATCGGTGCCGGCGGAATCGCTTCCGGAAGACAGATGAAGGCGGCGGAAATCCTGGGTGCAGTGGGCGTTCAGATTGGTACAGTGCTTCTGGGAAGCGAAGAGTGTCCAATCCATGCGAACTACAAAAATGCCCTGATTAAGGCAAAAGACCGCGCCACCGTGGTGACCGGCCGAAGCGTAGGGGTTCCGGTGCGAGTGCTGAAGAACGGCATGACCCGAGACTATTTGGAGCTGGAGCAGAGCGGCGCCGAGAAGATGGAGCTGGAGAAGTTCACATTGGGTGCCCTTCGGAGAGCGGTGCACGAGGGTGACGTGGACCGGGGATCGCTGATGGCGGGACAGGACGCTTCCTACATCAAGGAAATCCGTCCCCTGCGCGTGATTCTGGAAGAGATGATGAAGGAATACGAGAGCCTGTAGAGATTGCAGATGGATAGAATCGAGGAATGAATATGTACAAAAAATGGCAGGTGCCGATCATTCAGGGAGGCATGGGTGTTGGAATCTCCATGGGCTCCTTGGCGGGAGCCGTTGCCCGGGAAGGTGGCATGGGGGTCATCTCCACGGCGGTCATCGGTTTTCGGGAAGAAGACGCCTGGACCCATCCGGTGGAAGCGGGCATTCGCGCTTTGAAAGAGGAAATTCGAAAAGCCCGGGAAATCTCGGAAGGAAAGGGTGCCATCGCCATCAACGCCATGGTGGTTACCACGGAATACAAAGAGCTGGTGAACGCGGCCATCGAGGCCGGCGTGGATGCGGTTATCTCCGGCGCGGGGCTGCCCCTGGAGCTTCCGGAAATTGCGGGAGACCGGGATGTGATGCTGGCGCCGGTGGTATCCAGCGGCCGGGCGGCGCGCTTGATCGGCCGGGCGTGGAAGAGACACGGCCGGAAACCGGATTTTATCGTGGTGGAAGGTTCCGATGCCGGCGGGCACTTGGGATTCTCCAAGGATGATCTGCTGGCTCACGAGACACAGTCGCTGGAAGACATCGTGAAGGACGTGGCAGCGTTGGATCCGGAAATTCCGGTGTTCGCCGCCGGCAGCGTCTTCGATGCCGAAGACATTCGGCGAATGACCGCCGCCGGAGCGGAGGGCGTGCAGATTGCCACTCGTTTCATCGCTACGGAAGAATGCGATGCATCCCCGGAGTTCAAAAAAGTGATTCTAAATGCGCAGGAGAAGGACCTCCGCATCATCCAGAGTCCGGTAGGACTTCCGGGAAGAGCGGTGGATTCCCCGCTGCTGCAGCGGGTGGACCGGGAAGGCCGCATCGCGCCGAAGCGGTGCCGGAACTGCATTCAGAGCTGCGATCCGAGCAGCACCAAGTACTGCATCAGTCAGGCGCTGATTCAGGCATTCCATGGCAATTGGGAGGAAGGGCTTTTCTTCTCCGGGGCCAACGTGGGCCGAATCAATGGAATGACAACGGTAAAAGAACTAATGGATGAATTGAAGCAGGGCTTCCGCCCGGAATAGGGGCGGATTCCTGCAAAGGAGTAAAGCATGAAAACAGCAGTTTTGTTCGCCGGTCAGGGCAGCCAGACCGTGGGAATGGGAAAAGACCTTTACGACAATTACGAAGAGTTTCGCCGGGTGTTCGACCTGCTGACTCCGGAGGAGCAGCAGATTGCGTGGAACGGACCGGAGGAGCAGCTCAGCGACACGGCCTACACCCAGCCGATTCTCTTGGCATTCGGTGCAGGCGTCTATGAGATTCTTCACAAGGACGGCTGGACACCGGATCTGGGCGCCGGACTGAGCCTGGGAGAATACACTGCGCTGACGGCGGCACAGGTGCTGACCCCGAAGGACGGGGTGGAGCTGGTTCGTTTTCGGGCCGAAGAGATGAAGAAAGCCGCTGCCGGTATCCGGCCGGAAATGGTGGCCATCATGGGACTGGATGCAGATCGGGTAAAAGAATGCTGTCTCCGAGCCGGGGAATCCGAAGGGGTTTCCGGCGTGGCGGAGATTACCAACCTGAACTGCCCGGGTCAGATTATCGTTTCCGGTGAAGCCGGAGCGGTGCAGCGGGCGGCGGAGCTGGCGCAGGAAATGGGCGCTCGGCGCTGCATGAAGCTGAACGTAAGCGGTCCTTTCCACACTTCTTATATGAAGCCGGCGGGGGACGCTCTCCGGGAGCGATTCGGACGCGTGGACTGGAACGAACCTGTTTTTACCCTGATGTACAACTTTATCGGGGATGAGAAATCGGAAGGGGACGCAATCCCGGAACTTTTGGTGAACCAGGTGTCCAACGGCGTGAAGATGGAAGCCATCATTCGAAATATGTTGGCGGCCGGTGTGGAGCGAATCATTGAGATTGGACCGGGCAGCACCCTGGCGGGATTTGTTCGGAAGATTGACCGGAAGGCGGAGTGCATCAGCATCAGCTCCTGCGAGGATGTGGAGAAGGTGCGGGCACTGCTGAAGGAAGAGGCGTAGTGAAGCGGCGGAAGTGTCGATAAAGGAGAGATTATGAAGCAGACAGCGATAGTCACCGGAGGCAGCCGGGGCATTGGAAGAGCCGTGGCGGTGCGCCTGGCGAAGGACGGAATGAACCTGGTGATCAACTACCGGGGGAACAGCGCAGCGGCGGAAGAGACGGAGCGGATGTGCCGAGAGCTGGGAGCGGAGGTGCTCCTGGTGCAGGGTGATGTGTCCCGCGCAGAGGATTGTGAGAAACTGGCGGCGCAGGCCAAAGAGGCGTTCGGCCGGGTGGACGTGCTGGTGAACAATGCGGGGATCACCCGAGACGGGCTGCTGGCGCGCATGACGGAAGAGGATTTTCGGGCGGTACTGGATGTGAATCTGGTGGGTCCGTGGAATATGATGAAGGCCGTGAACCGCATCATGATGAAGCAGCGGTACGGCCGAATCGTGAACCTGTCCTCCGTAACGGGGCTGATGGGCAATATGGGACAGACGAATTATGCGGCGGCCAAAGCCGGAATCCTGGGCATGACGAAATCCTACGCTCGGGAAGTGGCCAGCCGGGGAATCACGGTGAACGCCGTGGCACCGGGTTTTATCGATACGGATATGACGGAAGCGATGCCGGAAGGCGCCAAGGATAAAATCATCACCGGAATTCCAATGGGACGCACCGGAAAGCCGAAAGACGTGGCGGAAGCGGTGGCTTTCCTGGCGAGCGAACAGGCCGGATACATTACGGGCGAGGTCCTGCGGGTAGACGGCGGAATGGCGATGTAGAGGCAGAGATAAGGAGAGAACAGGATGAAAAGAAGAGTTGTGATTACCGGAATGGGTGCCATCACACCGGTGGGACTTTCCGCAAAGGAGACCTGGACGAACGTTCGGAACGGCGTGGTGGGAATCGCCCCGATTGAGACGCTGGACACCGAAGAGCGGCAGGTAAAAGTAGCCGGCGAGGTCAAGGGCTTCGATCCGACGGAAATCATGGACAAAATGGAAGCCAGACGGAGTGCTCGTTTTACCCAGTTCGCCATCAAGGCGGCGCTGGAGGCTTTTGAGCAGAGCGGTTTGGACATGGCACAGGAGAATGCCCTTCGCTTCGGTGTAAATATCGGAAGCGGAATCGGTTCCCTGCAGACCATTGAGCAAGAATACCGGAAAGGACAGAAGCGGGGCTTCGACCGAATCTCTCCGCTGTTCGTGCCGATGGCCATCGTGAACATGGCGGCGGGTTCCGTTGCCATCCGCTTGGGATTCAAGGGAAGCTGCACTTGCTGCGTGACGGCTTGCGCATCGGGCACCAACTCCATTGGCGAGGCCTTCCATGCCATCCGGGACGGATACTTTGATGTTATGGCCGCCGGCGGTTCGGAAGCCTGCATCAGCGACCTGGGGCTGGGCGGTTTCACCTCTATGAAGGCACTGACCACGGCGGAGGACCCGCTGCGGGCGTCCATTCCTTTTGACCGGGAAAGAGGCGGCTTCGTCTTGGGCGAAGGTGCCGGCGTGCTGATTCTGGAAGAGTACGAACATGCTGTGGCAAGAGGTGCGGAAATCCTGGGAGAAATCGCGGGATACGGCGCCACCTGTGATGCTCACCACATGACCGCTCCGCTGGAAGACGGAAGCGGTGCGGCTGCCTGCATGACGATGGCGATGGAAGACGGAAATGTGCGCCCGGAGGAAGTGGGATATATCAACGCCCACGGAACCGGAACGCCGCTGAACGACCGATGCGAAACCGCTGCGGTAAAGCGGGCCTTCGGAGAGTCCGCATCCAACGTGGTGATGTCCTCCACCAAGTCCATGACCGGTCATCTGCTGGGCGGCAGCGGCGGCGTGGAAGCGGTGATTACCGCCAGCATGCTGCGGGATCAATTCGCACCGCCAACGGCAGGCTATCAGGTGCCGGATGAAAACTGTGACCTGGACATCTGTCCGAACGAGGGCAAAGCGGTGGAGACGCAGTATGCGTTGTCCAATTCTCTGGGCTTCGGCGGACACAATGCTACACTGCTGTTCCGGAGAGTGTAATCATAAAATCAAAGGATAAATGGAGAAAAAATGGAACTGAATTTTGAACAGATTAAAGAGATACTTCCCCATCGCAGCCCGTTCTTGTTGATTGACCGGGTAACCGATCTGGTGCCCGGCGAATCGGCGGAGGCGGTAAAATGCGTCAGCGGCAACGAACCTTTCTTTCAGGGGCATTTCCCGGAAAAGGCCGTGATGCCGGGGGTACTGATCCTGGAAGCGCTGGCGCAGACCGGTGCGGTGGCAATCCTGTCCCTTCCGGAAAACGAAGGAAAGCTGGCTTTTTTCGGCGGCGTAAAGAACTGCCGCTTCCGGAGACAGGTGGTGCCCGGAGACGTGCTGACCCTTCGATGCTGCCTGACCCGCATGAGAGGCAGCGTTGGTTTTGGGGAAGTGGAGGCCACGGTGGACGGCGAGACGGCCGTTACCGGTGAGATTTCTTTCGCAATCGGCGAGGCGTAAGCTATACTGAATCCGTTTTTTCTGATATAATCACGGATGAGGTGAAACAAAATGCTGGAACGAAATTTTCAAAGGGTCTATAACCGATTCAAATTATCATTATACGCCCGGATTTTTAAAGAGGACCGGGACGGGGGAAAGGATTCCCTCACCACACAGGAAGTGATTTCCATGGAAATCATCAACTGCATGAATGAACCGACGGTGAACGAATTCGCCGCCATGGCCACCTTGTCCGCGCCCAATGCGGCGTACCGGGTGAACCAGCTGGTGAAAAAAGGATATATCGAGAAGGTTCAGAGCGACACGGATAAGCGGGAGTTCCATCTCCGAATCACGCCGAAATACGAAGAGGATTACGGAGATATCTTCAACTACATCAACATGGTCTGCCAGCGGATTCGGAAGCGCTTTCCGGAGGAAGACGTGGAAAAGCTGGACGAAATGCTGGGCATTATCGTGTCGGAGCTGATGAAGGAAACCGATGTGCTCCGCCTGGTTGCCGGACGAGGCAGCGGCCGGGGAAGCGAGTAGCATGAGAAAATAAGCACCCTCCTTTTGCGGGAGGGTGTTTTTTATGGGATGAAACCGGCCGGGAGATCAACAGCTTTCTTGTGAGTCTCTAATTCCAGCTATTCCTGTTGAAATCGGTAGAAATTGACGACGGAACGCTCTGCCCCGAGGTTCCGTCGTCAATTCTTTCCTCCTGTGACTTATACTGATGGGAACTGATGCCGGCAGCGCCTTTGGCCCCAAAGACGTGGTGCCCGTCGACGAAAGAGCAAGGGTTTGCGGGGAATCGTGCACCAAATCCGCGCCGGCCGGTCGCCGCCGCGCAAAGCCCTCCGCCGGCTGCGCCAAAAAATAACAAAAAGCGTGAAAACACCCGGAGCCTCCGGGTCCGTTCCGCTTTTGTCGGGCCTAGCCGCCAGTCAATATTTCCTCGGTTTTGATGGTTTTAAGCCGGTTCATCCTATTTCCCGGAACTGTCGATTTCTTCCTGGATGTCCTGAACCCTGCGCTGATTCATATCGGTGTAATCCTCGCTGATGCAGGTGTACTCTCGGTTGAAGAAATCGCTGTGAATCATAAAATCCGCCGTGGATCGGTTGTTGGCAAACGGCACATCGTACACATTTGCGATTCGAAGCAGCGCCTTGATATCCGGATCGTGAGGCTGGGCTTCCAGCGGGTCACTGAAGAAAATCACCATATCGATTTTCCCTTCCGCAATGCGGGCCCCCACCTCCTGGTCGCCGCCCAAAGGACCGCTCTTCAGCGCTTCTACCGGAAGTCCCGTGTTCTCGGAAATCAGCCGCGCGGTGGTTCCGGTTCCGCAGAGGAAATGCTGTCCCAGGATGTCCTGATTCTTCTGACACCACCGAATCAACGCTTCCTTCTTGTGGTCGTGAGCGATCAGTGCAATCCGCTTCTGCAGGCCGAGTGTTCTTGTAATATCCGCCATATTTTTTCACCTCCTTGTGTGCGTTCAGTATAGCACTATTCGGAAAATGTAATATCCCGAAATTGTATTTTTGCAGAAAAATTTCTGTAAAAAAAGGGATGAAAAGTGCGGAGGCGACCGACACATTTCTGTGGAAAACTATTTCTGTTCGTCACATCATTTCTTCACAATGCGACCATTTACAAAACGCGGGATGTGGTAAAATTCTAGTGTATAGAAATGTAGAGTATTGATTTTTTATAGGGAGAATCCATGATTAACAAAGTTGTGGGATTGTATTTCAGCCCCTCCGGCGACACCGCGAGGCTGACCAAAAGAGTAGCAGAGGAAATCGCGGCGCGCATGGACGACGCCTGCATTGAGAACCTCTCTGTATCATATATCGATTTGCTGCGCAATCCTCTGATGGAGGACTGCACTTTTGATGAGGAAACAATTGTGGTGATGGGGATTCCGGCGTTTACCGGACGGGTACCCCTGCCTTGTGTTAAGATGATTCAGAAAATGCACGGCAAGAACACCATGACCGTCTGCTTGGTGGATTACGGCAACAGCTCATACGGAGATGCGCTGTACGAGTTGTATACCTTTATGGAGGATCAGGGATTTTCCGTGCTCAGCGCCGGAGCATTCGTCTCCCAGCACGTGATTTTCAAAAAAATAGCGGCGTGCCGTCCGGATGTCCGAGATCTCCAGAAGGTAAAGGAATTCTGCGAGCTTACCTCCCGCAAGCTGCACCGATTCTGCGGCACCATGATTCAAGAGCTGCGGGCGAAGCCGGCACCACTGGACATCAAGGGGTCCATTCCCCACAAAGCCCCGCTGCGCTTGCCGCTGCACCCGACGCCCAACAAGCATTGTACCAACTGCGGAGCCTGTGCACAGATTTGCCCCATGGGGGCCATTAATCTGAGGGATGTGCGGAAGGTGGATGTGCGGAAGTGCATTTCCTGCACCGCCTGCATCCGGGTATGTCCGGAAGGGGCGCGGGATTTTCACGGACCGATGTGTGCGGCTTCCGGCCTGGCGCTGGAGAAGCTGTACAGCAAAAGAAAGGATCCGGAGTGGTTCTTGTAAACATTGAATACAATCTGCGGCAACCGGAAACCTCCGGTGCTGCGGATTTATTTTTTTATTCATTTTTTCTACAAAAATAAACACAAAGCATTGTTTAAAAAACCATTGACAGGAGAAAAACAGGGGTTTAGAATACAAGTATACAATTTTAAAAGAAGGGGGCGCATGGTGCCCGAACAGCGTAAGAGGTAAGAGATATGAATGAAATTAAACTGAACGAGCGGACCCATCTTTTGCAGGAAGAGCCGTACAGCTATCAGCTGCAGGATGTGGAAGAGCCGAATTTGATGCGGGAGTTCTTCGAATATACGGAGATTCCGAAAGTTTCGTTCAACTTCCGGCGGAGCCCGTACAACATGCCGGAGAATATATGGATTACGGATACCACCTTCCGGGACGGACAGCAGTCTCGGGAGCCGTATACCGTGCAGCAGATTTTGGATATCTACAAAATGATTTCCAAACTGTCCGGGTCGAATGGAATTATCCGGCAGACGGAGTTTTTTGTATACAGCGACCGGGACCGGGAGGCCATCGAGAAGTGCATGGACCTGGGATTGAAGTTCCCGGAGATTACCACGTGGATTCGGGCGAAGAAGGAGGACTTTAAGCTGGTGCACGATATCGGCGTAAAGGAGACGGGCATCCTGGTAAGCTGCTCAGACTACCACATTTTTACGAAGCTGGGTATGACAAGACGGCAGGCAATGGAGCATTACCTTTCCGTAATCAACGATGCCTTTGAGGCCGGCGTGGTGCCGCGGTGCCACCTGGAGGATATTACGCGGGCGGATTTCTACGGATTCGTGGTGCCGTTCGTGAGAGCCATTCAGGAAATGTCGGAGCAGGCGAAGATTCCGGTGAAATTCCGCATGTGCGATACTTTGGGATACGGAATTCCGTATGTGGGAACGGCGCTTCCGCGAAGCGTGCCGGGCATCGTCTACGGCATGCAGAATTACTGCGATGTGCCCAGCGAGATGCTGGAGTGGCACGGGCACAACGACTTCTACAAAGCCGTAGCCAACGCGGCCAGTGCATGGCTGTACGGATGCGCTTCGGTGAACACCACCCTGTTCGGCATCGGAGAGCGTACGGGAAATGTCCCGATGGAAGCCATGGTATTCGAGTATGCACAGCTGAAGGGAACCCTGGATGGGATGGACACCACGGTAATCACCGACCTGGCGAGATACTATGAGAAGAAAATCGGATTCAAGGTACCGCCGCAGACTCCTTTTGTGGGAGAGAATTTCAACGTGACCAAAGCGGGCATTCACGCAGATGGATTGCTGAAGAACGAAGAAATCTATAATATTTTCGACACCAAGAAATTCCTGAAGCGTCCGCCGCTGGTTTCCTTGAACCAGAATTCCGGTGCGGCCGGCGTGGCACTGTGGATTAACGAATCCTACGGACTGGAGGGAGAACACCGGGTCGGCAAGCACAGTCCGGTGGTGAAATACGTGAAGAGCTGGATCGATGAGCAGTACGCTAACGGCAGAATGTCCATCATCAGCGGAAAAGAAGTGGACAAGAAGATTGATGAATTTATCGCCTCCGATATGGGGACAGAAGGAGAACAGTAAAAATGGGTAAGACAATTGCAGAGAAGATTATTGAACAGCATCTGCTTTCCGGGGAAATGAAGACCGGGGAGGAGATTGGTCTTCGAATCGATCAGACGCTGACCCAGGATGCCACCGGAACCATGGCGTATCTGGAGTTTGAATCCATGGGCGTGGATCAAGTTCGGACGGAGCGGTCCGTGGCCTATATCGACCACAACACGCTGCAGTCCGGTTTCGAGAATGCGGACGATCACCGGTACATCCAGAGCGTTGCAGCAAAGCACGGCATCTGGTTCTCCCGTCCGGGAAACGGTATCTGCCATCAGCTGCAGTATGAACGCATCGGAAAACCGGGAAAGACACTGATCGGTTCCGATTCCCACACACCCACCGGCGGAGGTCTGGGTATGCTGGCCATGGGTGCCGGCGGAATGGACGTGGCGGTTGCCATGGGCGGCGGTGCGTATTACATTCCGATGCCTCGTATGATTCGGGTGAACCTGAAGAACCGGCTGGGCGACAATGTGAGCGCCAAGGATGTGATTCTGGAAGTGCTGAGACAGCTGTCCGTAAAAGGAGGCGTGGGTGCCATCGTGGAGTACGGCGGGGAAGGAATTCAGTCCCTCAGCGTGCCGGAACGGTGCACCATCACCAATATGGGTGCGGAGCTGGGTGCCACCACCTCGATTTTTCCATCGGATGAGGAGACTCGAAAGTTCCTCAAGGCTCAAAACCGGGAAGAGGATTGGATTCCGCTGTCCAGCGATAAAGATGCGGTATACGCAGAGGAGTACACCATCGATTTGAGCGAGCTGAAGCCGCTGGCTGCCTGCCCTCACAGCCCGGACAATGTGAAGCCGGTGGATGAATTGAAGAAAATCAAGGTGGATCAGATTGCCATCGGATCTTGCACCAATTCCTCCTATGCGGATATGCTGAAGGTAGCCAGAATGCTGAAGGGAAAGAAAATCGCCGACGGCGTCAGCCTGGGAATTTCCCCGGGATCCCGCCAGGTGCTCTCCATGCTGGCGGAGTGCGGAGCGCTGACGGATATGATCGATGCCGGTGCCCGGATTCTGGAGTGCACCTGCGGTCCGTGCATCGGAATGGGTTTCTCCCCGAATTCCGGCGGCGTGAGCCTGCGGACCTTTAACCGAAACTTCTTGGGCCGCTCCGGCACCAAGGACGGACAGGTGTATCTGGTGAGCCCGGAAACCGCAGCGGCTTCCGCTTTGACGGGATATATCACGGATCCGACGACCCTGGAATCCGTCGGGAAGGTAGAGATACCGGAGCAGTTCCGGATTAACGACAGTGGTTTTATTCCGCCGCTGCCGCCGGAAGAGGCGAAGGATGCGGAAGTGCTTCGGGGACCGAACATCAAGCCGTTCCCGGAAACCCACCCGCTGGAAAACGAAATTCAGGCGGAGGTCCTCCTGAAGGTGGGCGACAACATCACCACGGATCACATCATGCCGGCGGGCGCCAAAGTGCTGCCGTACCGTTCCAACATTCCGAAGATTTCCACTTTCTGCTTCGGCGTAGTGGACGAAACCTTCCCGGAGCGGGCCAAAGCGGCGGGCAAGGGAATCATCGTGGGCGGATCCAATTACGGTCAGGGCTCTTCCCGGGAACACGCGGCATTGGCGCCGCTCTACCTGGGCATCCGGGCGGTAATCGTGAAGAGTTTTGCTCGAATTCACATGGCCAACCTGGTGAATGCCGGAATTCTGCCGCTGGTATTTGAGGATCCGGCGGACTACGATCGGATCCGGCAAGGCGACGTGCTGACCCTTTCGGATATCTTCGAAGGGTTAAAGGAGAACCGGGTGATTCTTCACGCCGGAGAAAAAGAAATTCCGCTGCGAATGGAGCTGGCGGAAAGGCAGAAGGAAATGCTCCTGGCCGGCGGATTGCTGAAATATGCGGCAGCAACGGGTAAGCAGAGATAAAAAGGAAAGAAGGAAAGACAGTGGACTGCGGAGTTGAAAAGGATATTCAGAAAGCGGTAGCGGAATTTGAAGTGCTGCTGCGGGAACAGGTAGCGCGAAATGAACGGATTCGGAAGAGCCGGGAAGCCGCCGGAAGCGGCAAAGAAGGAGGCCGGGGCTTGACCATCGGTCTGACGGCAGGAGACGGCATCGGTCCGGTCATCATGAAAGAAGCCCGGGCGGTGCTGGAAAAACTGCTGGCAGAGGAACTGGCATCGGGAGAGGTGCGCCTTCGGGAAATCGATGGCTTTACCCTGGAAAACCGGCTGGAGAAAGGCCAGACCGTTCCGGACGAAGTGCTGGCGGAGATGCGGCAGTGCGACGTGCTGCTGAAAGGACCCACCACCACACCGAACGCATCCATGAATACCAAGAATCTGGAAAGCGCCAACGTGTACCTGCGGAAAACCTTTGACCTGTATGCCAATGTGCGCCCGGTTTCCATTCCGGAGGAGGGCATCGACTGGACCTTCTTCCGGGAAAACACGGAAGGGGAATACGCATTGGGAAGCCGCGGCATTCGAATCGGCGACTCCTTGGATGTGGATTTCAAGGTGACCACCCGGGAAGGAACCCTGCGAATCGCTCGGGCTGCCTTCGATTTCGCCCGGGCCAACGGAAAGAAACGGGTGTCCATCGTGACGAAGGCCAACATCATGAAGAAGACCGATGGCGACTTCCTTCAGATTTGCCGGGAGGTGGCGGAGGAATATCCGGAAATCGAGACGGACAACTGGTTCGTGGACATCATGGCGGCCAACCTGGTGAACAAGGATATTCGAAACCAATTTCAGGTGTTCCTGCTGCCGAACTTGTACGGGGACATCATCACCGATGAAGCCGCGCAGATTCAGGGAGGCGTAGGCACCGCCGGAAGCGCCAATATCGGAGGGGATTACGCCCTGTTCGAAGCCATTCACGGAAGCGCTCCGCGCATGGTGGAAGAGGGCATCGAAGGCTATGCCAATCCGGCCAGCCTGATGAAGGCAACGGCGATGATGCTGGCCCACGTGGGATATGTGGAAAAAGCGGAGCGTCTGGAAAGAGCTTTGGATGCGGCAGATGCGAAGCTGGGACCGAAGATGACCGGACTTCCGGGCGGCGGAACTTGCCGGGAGTTTGCGGACGAGGTGCTGGCGGCGCTGTAGGAAAGGTGTCGGAAATGTTCGCCTTCCCAAAACCTCTTTTTGTGGTACAATATTCCTCGTGAATGAAAGAGGAATGGGGGCAATTGATGATACATAATTTTTTAGTATGCCTAAATGCGGTCATCCCGCTGGTGCTGTATCTGGTAGTGGGAATGCTGGTGCGAAAATACAGCGTGCTGACGGAAAAAGACGTGCGGAAATTCAACAAGATGGTGTTCGTGGTGTTTTTTCCGGCGCTGATGTTTGAAAATCTCTATGCGGCGGATATTTCGGAAGCCTTCGACGGGCGGCTGATTCTTTTTGCCTGCCTCTTCGTGCTGGCAGTGTGCGGAATCACCTGGGGAATCGTAGTCCGCATGGACATACCGGACCGAACCCGGGGCGCCATGATTCAGGCGGTGTACCGGAGCAACTTCATTCTCATGGGGCTTCCGGTGGCGGAGAACATCTACGGCAAGGGCTGCGTGTCGGTGACGGCGGCGCTGATCATGTTCGTGGTGCCGCTGTACAACTTCCTGGCGGTTATCGTGCTGGAATACTTCCGGGGCGGCCGGGCGAATTTGAAGTCCGTGCTGAAAAAAATCCTGACGAACCCGATCATCCTGGGTGCGGTGGCGGCGATTCTGGCGCTGGCGCTGAACATTTCGGTGCCGTCTGCGGTGAACAAAACCATCTCCGGAATGTGCGATGCCACCACTCCGATTGCCATGATTTTGCTGGGCGCATCCTTCAACAAGAGCAGCGTTCATGCGGGTAAAAAAAATCTTACGATATGCGTTCTGGCCCGGCTGGTCATCGTACCGGCGATTGGCTTGGGGATTGCGGCGGTGCTGGGCGTCCGAGACGTGGCGCTGGTTTCCCTGATTGCCATGATGGCGGCGCCTCCTGCGGTTTCCTCCTATACCATGGCGGAGGCGATGGACTCCGACGGCGAGCTGGCGGGAAATGCGGTGATTTTTGCAACGCCGCTGTCCTGTGTGACCATCTTCCTGTGGCTGTTCCTGTTCAAGAGCTTGGGAATGTTTTAAACAAAAAGTCTGTTTTTCACAGGACACCTATTGAAAACTGCATTTTTGGCGGAATAAAACGACCGAAGTCAACGAGACGAAAAGAGCTGCGGCGGCAGCTCTTTTTCTATTCCCGATTCAGGGCGCGCGGGCTTCCATGTTGGCGCCTTGCTTCCCGCAAGCCCTTGCGCCTTCGTCGGGCCACGCCAACAGAGGCGCCGTTATCCGGGCGCGCGGGCTTCCCTGTTGGCGCCTTGCTCCCGGCAAGCCCTTGCGCCTTCGTCAGGCCACGCCAACAGAGGCGCCGTTTCCCCGGCGCGCGGCCTTCCATGTTGGCGCCTTGCATCCCGCAAGCCCTTGTTCCTTCGTCGGGCCACGCCAACCCCGGCGCCTTTTTTCCGGCGCGCGGTCTTCCATGTTGGCGCCTTGCTCCCCGCAAGCCCTTGCGCCTTCGTCGGGCCACGCCAACAGAGACGCCGTTTCCCTGGCACGCGGCCTCCCCGGTTGGCGCCTTGCTCCCCGCAAGCCCTTTCGCCTTCGTCAGGCCACGCCAACAGAGGCGCCGTTATCCGAGCGCGCGGCCTTCCATGTTGGCGCCTTGCTCCCCGCAAGCCCTTGCGCCTTCGTCAGGCCACGCCAACAGAGGCACCGTTTCCCCGGCGCGCGGCCTTTTCGGTTCGCGCCTGCCAGCCGGCAAAGCCAATAAATTCGGTTTTCGAGCGCGAACCCTGGAACGGGAAGAGGCGGAAAAGCAGCCCGGACTCAGATCCGGTTCGCGCCCGCCGGCCCGGAATGTGTGAAGCAAAAAACACAGGAATTCCCATCCGCTTCCTTGAATGAGTGCTAGGACTCTGTTAAAATTAAATACGTTGAACCAAAACCCGCAAGGGTAAGATATACAAGAAAGAAGGGATAGAAATGACGAAAGTAGATATTTTTTCCGGATTCCTGGGAGCCGGAAAGACGACGCTGATTCGGAAGCTGATTGAGGAAGCTTATGGGGACGAGAAAATCGTTCTGATCGAGAACGAATTCGGAGAAATCGGTGTGGACAAGGGATTCCTGAAGAATACCGGAATTCAGATTAACCAGATGAATGCCGGATGCATTTGCTGCACCCTGGTAGGGGATTTCGGAAAGGCACTGAACGAGGTCATCGAGCAGTACCATCCGGATCGGATTCTCATCGAACCGTCCGGCGTGGGCAAACTGTCCGACGTTATCATCGCCGTGCAGGATCTGGAGAATGAGGAGATTCAGCTGAACGGCTTTACCACCGTGGTGGATGCCAAGAAGGCGAAGATGTATCTGAAGAACTTCGGCGAATTCTACGTGAACCAGGTGGAACACGCCAGCTCCATTATCCTGAGCCACGTGCAGGGATTGAGCCAGGAGAAAATCGATCAGGTCATCGGTCTGCTGAGAGAACACAATACCGAGGCATCCATCGTGACCACGGATTGGAAGGAAATCAACGGCAAGAAGATCCTGGAAACCATGGAACAGAAGAAGACTTTGTCCGCGGAGCTGGATCACCTGAGAGAAGAAGCACATCGGGAACAGGAAGAGCACGAGGCGGAGCACCATCACCATCATGACCATGAGGACCATGATCACGACCATGAAGAACACGGATGCTGCGGCCATCACGAACATCACCACGACCATGACCACAAAGAACATGAGCATCATCACGATCACGACCATGACCACGAATGCAGCTGCGGTCACCACCATCATCACCACCACGGCCACGATGCGGACGAAGTGTTCGATGAATTCGGTGTTACCACCGCTCACAAATACAGCAGAGAGCAGATTGAGGCGGCACTGAAAGCCATTCAGGATGAAGAGAAGTGCGGACAGGTGCTCCGTTCCAAGGGTATCCTGGAAGGTACCGACGGTAAGTGGTACCAGTTCGATTACGTTCCGGGCGAGCCGGAAGTGCGTGAGGGCGAGCCGGAAGCTACCGGCATGATTTGCGTCATCGGTGTGGGTCTGGCACAGGATCACATCAAAGAGTTGTTTGGATTATAATAGCAGAGGAAAATTATGACAGTAAGATTGGAAGATCGTCAAGCCCGAGAGTTGCCGGTATATCTTTTTACCGGATTCCTGGGCGGCGGCAAAACTACTTTTATTCAAGATACACTGAACAGCCCGGACTTCGATCCGGAGGTGCCGACGTTGTTGTTGGTCTGCGAAGAGGGCGAGGTGGAATACGACATCAGCGCATTCGCGAGTCCGGAAAACGTTTTCGTGGAATACATCGATGACGAGGCGGATTTAACCCGTATGGCATTGCAGAAGCTGGAGAGCAAGTACCGGTTCGACCGGATTTTGGTGGAGTACAACGGCATGTGGATGCTCCAGTCCCTGTTTGCCAGCCTGCCGCCGAACTGGATTGTGGCGCAGGAGATGCTGTTCGTGGATGCCACCACGTTCCTGATGTACAACCAGAACATGCGTCAGCTGTGCTTTGACAAAATGCAGACCGCGGAGCTGGTGGTGTTCAACCGCTGCACTAAGGGCTTTGACAAAATGCCGTTCCACAAGGAAGTGCGGGTGGCGAACCGGAGATCTCAGATTCTCTACGAGTACGGTCCGTACGATGTGGAGCCGGATGATATCGAGGACCCGCTGCCGTTCGACAAGACCCGGTCTAAAATCACCATTTCCGATGATGATTACGCGGAGTGGTACCGGGATATCAACGAGAACGAGGACGATTACGAGGGCAAAACCCTGACCTTGAAGGGCCGCGTGGCCATGGCGGAGGACCTGAGCACGAAGGGGCGTTTCGCCTTCGGCCGTCACGTGATGACCTGCTGTGTGGAGGATATTCAGTTCGCCGGATTGATGTGCATTTACGCCAATGCGGACGATTTTAAAACCGGCGATTGGGTGGAAATCACCGCCAAAGTCCGGGTAGAATACGAGGAAGCCTACGGTGAGAAGGGCCCGGTGCTCTACGCCAAGTCGGTAAAAGCATGTGCGCCGGCGGATCCGGAAGTGGCCACGTTCTAGAAAAACAGGGGGCGCTGCCGAGCCATAGAAGTGGTCCGGCTGCACTGAAGAAAAAAGAGAAGACCTGAAAAAAGAAGATTGAAAACAGCGGTGTGCTGCAGGTGAAATGCCTGTTGGCGCACCGCTGTTTTTGTATAAAGGGGATGTTTTTTATGCGTCGGCGCGGGATTTGTGTGAAGATTTTGCTCCCCGAGACGGAACTATAAGACCTAGCGGGGATGGGGGAGCAAACCGCGCCTCGGAAAAACCGGCCGGTCCTGTTGGCGCCTGACTCCTCGCAAGTCTTTGATTTTTCGTCGCGGGGCACCACGTCATTGGACTCGGAAGAGCCTTCGCCCGGGTGGACGTGGTGCTTCACACGCGTCAAAGCCTTGATCCTTCGTCGCGGGGCACCACGTCGTTGGGTCCGAGAGGCCCACCGGTCGCCGGCCGGCCTCTCTCGGACCGGTGCAGTTTTCTATTCCGCTACATGTTATTTGGTTTTATTGGAATTCTTGGAATTCCTTACAAGTGCAATTGCCGCAGCTGCCATGAGGGCCGCGCCCACAATGATGAAGAGGTGCGTTCCCATGTCGCCGGTGGATGGAAGCGGGTCCGGATCCTTTGGGGTAAATTCCCAGGTTCCGGTGAACTTCACATTTCCGTCGTCGTCGGCATTTTCCATCGTGGCTTTTTTCGAGTCCTTGTCAAAGCCCTTGAAAGTCCAGGTGCCGCCGTCCACCTTTACCTCGGTTTTGGCCGGCGCGATGGCCTTGATGTCGGTGCCCCGTCCGTAGCCGGCGGAATCCTTCGGAAGCAAAGCCGTCACTTCTTCCGGCAGTTCTTTGTCGGCGGTAAGACTTTGAACTCGTATTGAACCGTAAACTGTTTAAATACCTTCTCGAACACGGCGGTGTACACGGCATCCTCCGTGGCATCTTTGATGGTCGGACTCCAGCCTTTGAAAATATAATCGTATTTCTCATCCGATGCTTTAGTGGCGTCCGGCAAGATGATATCTTTGGCGGTGGTGCCCAGCGGGTAGTACGATTCTTTATACACCGTGGATCCGTCTTCATTGGTGAATTTGATGTGTACCAGGGACGGATTTGCGGCGGCAATTAAAGCCACCTCTCCGGAGCCGTCAATGCTGGCATAGCCGGTGTATTCCTTGCGCGCCGCTTTCTCTTGCTCGGTGTACCGAGAATCTGTTTTATCTTCATACCAGCCGTCAATCTTCTGATTGCGAACATCTTCCGGCGCCCCGAGATAGATGGAATTCATGCTGGGAGCGGACGGCAGCACTAATGGTGACTTTTTGAGATACACATCGGATCCGGCGGTGTCGGCAATGTTGTTGCACAGGACCGTATCGGTGATCGTCGTTTTTCCGCCACCCGTATTGCTTTCTACAGAAAAACCGCCGCCGTACTTTTGTGCGGTATTCTCCGTGACGGTGCACCCCTTGATACTCAGATTCGTCCAGGACTCATAGGATGCAATTCCGGCACCGGCCGCTGCCTTATTTCCTTTGACCGTCGTGTTTTCGATGGAAGCTGCTGCCGGCGATTTCAGCATGGACACCAGCACGCCGCCACCCATTCCGTCTGCGGCATCGGCGGTGTTGTCCTGTATTTGAGCGTTTTTAATATGCAACCCCGGATTTTTCGTAGCTCCTGCGGCAGGTGTGTCGGCACAAATCGCATTTGCATACGCGTAATAGTAAGCGGACGCAAAAACACCGGCACCCTTCTTGGCCTTGTTTTCTTCCACTTTTCCGCCCAGAATTTCGACGGAACTTTTTAGATTTCCGAGGCCACCGGAAATCTCTTCATAGGAAGCCGCAACAGCAACGCCGCCGCCCATATTGGTGGCAGAATTGCTTGAGACGGAGCCTCCGTTCATAACAAAAGAAGATCCGCCGGAGATGAATACTCCGCCACCCATGGCCGTAAAGCATCTGTTGGGATCCCAATAATCAATGTAATCGGACTCCGCATAGCAATCCTTGATCGTGCCGCTGTCCATGATAAACTGACCGCCGTAGACCACCGCAACACCGCCGCCGTAGCAAACGGAGCCGCCTTTAATGCCGCATTTTTCAATGGTCCCGCCGTACATGTGGAAGGTGCCGCCGGAAACGGTAACGCCGCCGCCGAAATAGTTGTTTCCTTCTCTTCCCGAAAGGGTCACCCCCGAGTACATATTGCAGGTGCCCTCAATATTCAGCATGCCCGGCGCATCGTTGTTCGTACCCTCTGCGCTGCGGATGTTCAGGACGTTGCCGTCCGTCGAACCCAATGTCAATTCCGCCCCCTTGCTCACGCTGACGGAACCGCCTACACCCATTGTGAGCGTGTGGCCGCTTCCAAGAATGGTCGTTTTGTGAGGCGAGGTAATGGAAAAGCCGTTAACCGAAAAATCGGCGGTCAGCTCTATGGTGTATTCGCTGTCGGAATCCTTGTTGACCCGAGCAATCGCTTCCTCGAATTCCTTTTGGTTCGATACGCGGATGACGTTGGACTCCGCGGCAGATGCGGACATCGGCACGAAGCAGAATATCGTGATCAGCGTAAGGATAAGGATTGCAGTTCTTTTTTTCATTTGTACCCCCGGAAGATGTAGCGTTAATTTTTCGAAACTTAGATCCACCCGTGACTCTTCAGGATGAACAGCCAGAAGGTGAGGGAAAAGGCGGAAAGCAGGGTAGTGAGCATCACCGTGCTGATGGTAAGGTCCCCTTTGTGCCCCATGCCCTTTGCCATGACAAAGCAGCTGATGGTAGTGGACGAACCGCACATCACCAGGGCCGCCACCAGCAGGTCGTTCCGGAACCCCAGATGAACCCCTAAAGGCAGGAACAGGGCGCACAGACCAAACAGCTTGATAAAAGTACTGACCAGCGCGGGGACGGCAGACTGCCGGGCTTTCTCCCACTGAAAGGAAGCACCCATGGCGATGATTCCCAGCGGGGTAGCGCAGCGGCCCACGTAGTCCACGGTGGTATCGCCGATGGTGGGAAGCGGTAGGCGCAGAAGGGACCAGGCAAAACCCAAGAGAATGGATAAAATGATAGGATTGGTGAGAATCCCGTGAAGGGTTTTGCGGAGGAGCATCGCGTCCAATTTCCCCCGGTCCGGCCGGTACATCTCCAGGATGATCACCGCCGCGATGTTGTAGATGGGCACGGCACCGATGACCATCAAAGGCGCCATCCCCACATTGTGATAGAGGTTTTGCACCACTGCAATGCCCAGAATGGTAGCACTGCTGCGGTAGGATGTCTGAATGAATTCTCCCTGAACGCTCCGGTCCTTCAAAAGATAGGAAACTCCGGTGCAGATCAGGATGCTGGCCAGCGTGGCCAAGGCGCAGTACACCACGTAAGCGGTATTCCAGTTTGTCCGATAGTCCGTCCGGTACATGTCGTGAAAGAGCAACGCCGGAAGGCAAACCCGGAACACCAGCGTGTTGAGTCGCGCGGTAAAAGCATCGTCCATCAGTTGAATTTTCCGGAGAAACATCCCCAGAAGAATCAGAAAAAAGATGGGCACCGTCGCGTTGAGACAAAAAATCAGATTATTCAGCATGCGTTAAAAACTTTAGTCCTTCCATACAAAATGGGCGTCTCCGGCTTCCCCGCCGTCAATCAGCAGGTTCTGCCCGGTCATGAAGCGATTCCGTACCCCGACGAAATAGATCCATTCCGCGATTTCCTCCGGCGTCGCCCAGCGTCGAAGCGGCGTCAGCGCCATGATTTGATTCCACAGCTCCGGATCCTCCATCACCGGTCGGTTCAAATCCGTCAGAACCCCGCCGGGATCGATGCTGTTGCACACCGCCCGAGGCGCCAGACGAAGCGCTGCGTTCTTCGTATAGGTGAGAAGTCCGCCCTTGCTGGCCGCATACTCCGGAAATTCCGATCCCGTATGAGCGCTGGCGGATCCCACCATCACCACCGCCCGAATCCGCGGGTTAGCGATGGCATATTTTTCCGTAATTCGAATCGTCCCCATCAGGTTGATTTCGATATCCCGTCCGCTGTCCTGAACGCCCGCATTGTTGATGAGAATTTCCGGATGCACATCCTCCGGATAGGCATCCGCATCGCAGATATCCAGAATCACATGGCGATAATTGGGATGTGCGAGGGCAGGGGGCTTCCGGTCGAAACCCACCACCGAGTGACCCCGCTCCAGAAAATATTCCGCCGTGGCCCGACCGATACCGTCGGACGTGCCGGTAATCAGAATGTCCATGGCAAACTCCTTTTATCCCATTCTCCTAAAAACAATTTACGCAGACTGCGCCGTTTTCCGGCAATACTGCAGGTACGGTTCGCCTACTTTTTCCGCTTCCCACTGCAGGCTCACCCGATAGCCGAGCGGGCTGAACACCACTTCGCACAGCAGTTCCATTACGGCGCCGGTGAGGGAACAGAAGAACACCTGCACCGGGGTCCAGCCGAAGAAGTGGTAGGACACCACCAGCGCGAAGGTGAGGTTGTCGATGAACTGCGCGATCATCGTGGAGGTGAAAGAGCGGATGGCGAAATCTCGGTAGCTCGTGTTTCGGAGCCTTTTGCCCAGGAATGAGTTGATGCCGGCGTTGCAGATGGAAGACAGGAACATGGCCAGGCTGCTGCCCAGAACCACGTACCAGGCCCCGCCGATGGTGGCGTTCAGCGCGTCGTTCACCTGCATGCTGCCGGTGGAATAGTATTCCCCCCACATGCCCGGCGTCATGGTCAGCGCCTTGAAAATCAAGCTGGCGCACAGGTTGATCACCAGGGCCAGAATGGCGATTTTCGCCGCCGCCTTTCCGCCGAAGCGCTTGCACAGCATATCCATGCACAAGAAAGATACCCAGCTCAGTGCGAAACCGCAGTCCAATGCCAGGTACTTAAACGAAAACAGCTCCTTGTTGGCCAGAAGGTTCATCATGATGACGCTGACCACGAAAAGAGATGTTACGAGACTGGGAACGTTGCGAAGAAGGATTCGGTAATCCTCCAGTTCCCCTTTGATCCATTTTTTCATAATAGTACTCCTTTGGTTTTGATTTTTTACAAGCAGGATATCGGACCCGAACTGCTTGATGGGAATGTCTTCCGGCAGAGGAAATCTCCGCCGAAAATACGTACGTTTTATTGTAATCCCAAGGGCGCCGGATTGCAAGGGTAAGAGGATTGAGATATAATAAAAATAGTTTAACGTAATGCAAAAACGACCGGAAAGGAAGGCAAAAAAGTGAAAATCTTTGTATATACCCTGAGAGAGTTCGACGAACTCCCTTTCTTTGAAAAATTTTCGAAACAGTACGGTGTGGAATTCGGCTACACCACCCAGTCCCCGGGACCGGAGAACTACCATCTGGCGAAAGGCTACGATGCTATTTCCATCATCACCACTCCGACTCCGGCGGAGATGATCGATGCCATGAAGGAGAACGGCGTAAAGGTCATCTCCACCCGCACCATCGGATACGATCACATCGACGTGAAGCACGCCTTTGAGGTGGGAATGGGAGTCACCAACGTCACCTATGACCCGGCCTCCGTGGCGGATTACACCATCATGCTGATGCTCATCGCCTGCCGGAAGCTGCGGTACATCATGGATAAGGCCAACGTGCAGGATTACACCCTGAAGGGTAAACTGGGCCGGGAAATCTCCAAGAGCACCGTGGGCGTCATCGGCACCGGCCGAATCGGTCAGACGGTCATCGAGCACCTGTCCGGATTCGGATGCCGAATTCTGGCCTACGATATCTTTCCAAAGGATGCGGTTCGGCAGCATGCGGAGTACGTGGACCTGGATACCCTGTACGCCGAAAGCGACATCATCACCCTCCACGCACCGGCGCTGGAGGACAACTACCACATGATCGATGAAACCGCCTTCTCGAAAATGAAGGACGGGGTCATCCTGGTGAACTGCGCTCGGGGCCAGCTGGTGGACACGGAGGCCATGATTCGTAACCTGTCCAACGGCAAGATCGGCTTTGCCGCCCTGGATGTCATCGAAAAGGAACTGGGCATCTACTACAAGGATCTGTCCGGCACCATCATCGACAATCCGGAGATGGCCATCCTCCGCAGTTTCTACAACGTCTTCTTCTCCCCGCACACCGCCTTCTACACGGAGGAAGCGGTAGCCAACATGGTGGAAAATTCCATTCTGGGCATTCAGGCCTACCTGAAGGGCGAAGATCATCCGTTTATTGTAAAGAAGTATTAATCGGCTGAACGTTTCTGTAAAAGGAGTTTGTTATGAACATCATTGAAGCGATACAGCGGAGGCATTCCGTCCGTCAATATCTGGAAAAAGAAATTCCGGAGGAAATCGTGGAACGCCTGCTGGCCGCCATGCGGGCCTGCAATCAGGTAGGGGGTCTGCACATGCATTTGGTGCTGCACGAGCCGGAGGCCTTCTCCGGACTCCGGTCCAAAGCCATGCGGTTTCGCGGCGTGGAGAATTACATCATTCTGGCGGGGGAGAAAGACGATACTCTGGAAGAACGGTGCGGCTATTACGGCGAAAAAGTGGTTTTATTGGCCCAGCAGCTGGGACTGAATACCTGCTGGGTGGGTTCCACCTTCAAGAAAAAACCGGAATGCTACAACTTGGCACCGGGAGAGAAGGTGGTGGCGGCCATCGCCATCGGCTACGGCGCCAATCAGGGGAAGAGCCGAAAGAGCAAATCCATGTGCGACGTGAGCGACGGCACGGAGGTGAGCCTCAGCGTTCCGGAATGGTACAAAAACGGCGTGCTGGCGGCCATGATGGCACCCACGGCCATGAACCGGCAGAGCTTCTATTTCGAGCGGTTCGGAAACGTGGTTTCCGTGGAAGCGGGAAAGGGTCCTTTCACCAAGGTGGACCTGGGCATCGTGAAATGCCATTTTGAAATCGGCGCCGGAAAGGATAACTTCCAATGGATGCCGGAGGATATGTAACATTAAAAACGGGAGAAAGACGTGGAGAAAACGAACAAGAAGAAAAAAGGAATGATTAAGCTCATTGCCTTTGTTCTAATCGTATTGCTGATTGCGGCGCTGAATCATTACTACGGGTGGTCGGATATCTTTTCCGGGGATGACTGGTACGGAAACCTGCAGCAGATGGTGAAAACCAATTTCCCGCAGGCGGCCCTGATATACATCGTGGTGATGGTGATTGCCAGCGTGGTGCTGGCGGTGCCGGGGGTGACCTTTGCCATCATCGCCGGGGCGATTTTCGGTCCATGGTGGGGCACGCTGCTCTGCGTCCTGTCGGCCACCTTGGGGGCGATTGCCGCCTTCCTGATAGGGCGGTTCTTTTTGCAGGACAGCCTGCGGGATCAGATTGCAAAGAATCGCTACATCAGCCGTCTGCTATTCGATAAGAACACGAAGAATGAGATGATGGTGCTGATGATCACCCGGCTGGTGCCGCTGTTTCCGTACAACCTGCAGAATTTCGCTTACGGGATTACGGATATCAGCTTGGGAAAGTATTCCCTGGGCACCTTCGTGTTCATGATCCCGGGGGTGGCCATGTACACCGTGGGAACTTACGCCCTCACCGGTGCGTCCAACAAGCTGCTGTATATCGGTCTGACCGCGGCCATCGTGGTGGCGGTGATGGTGCTGAGCAAAACCCTGCGGAAGAAATACGTGCCGGAAGAGGAGGCCTCCGATGAGTAAATTCGAAAAATGGGACGAGAATTGCTCGTTGGAATCCCTGCAGAACATAGCGGATGCCTGCGTGCACTGCGGAAAATGCCGGGAGAACTGCGCATTCCTGGACAAGTACGAGATGGATCTGGGAGATGTGACGAAATTACAAGAACATGTTTACGGGTGCTTTCTCTGCGGTAACTGCGACCGGGTGTGCCCGGCGGGAATTTCCGGCAGGCAGCTGTTTCAGAATCTGCGGCGGATGCAGGTGCGGGACGGAAAGCTGGAGGAAAAACCCTATTCCTTCGTGCTCAAGGAAAAGAAGGATTACAAATTCCGGAATTACCGAAATGCCACGGCGGGGCGGGTGCTGTTCCCGGGCTGCAATTTCCCTTCGATGTTTCCGAAGACCAACCGGAAAATCGCGGACCTGTGCAAGGCCAAGGGCATCGGAACGGTGTACGACTGCTGCGGAAAGCCCATTGCGGAGCTGGGGCTCTACCGGGACGAGGAGCGAATCGTGAACCGAATCAGCCGGGAACTGGAGAGCCGGGGCATCGACGAGGTGATTACCACCTGCCCGAACTGCTACTACTTCTTAAAGGAACGAATTCCTCAGAGAGTGAGGTCCATCTACGAGGTGCTTCCGGAGCTGGTCCCAGAGATTTCCGTGCCGAAGGATATCGAGATTCAGATTCCGTGCCCGGACCGAACCGAGTGGGAATGGTACGACGGCATTTGCAAACTGCTGGGATATGAGCCGGCAGTGACTGCGGCGGAACAGTGCTGCGGTCTGGGGGGCATGGCATCGGCAGAGGAGCCGGAGCTGGCAAAAAAATTCGGCGGGGGGCTGACTTCTTCCGGGCTTCGGAATACCACGTTCTGCGCTTCCTGTGCCGGACAGTACGCTCGAAACGGAAAAGAAATTCGCCACGTGCTGTCCCTGCTCCTGGGAATGGAGGAGGCGCCGGCAACGAAGACCTCATATCTGAATCGGGTTAAGACGAAATACAAATAGAAATAAAAAAGGGCGAATGCGTTGATGGTGCATTCGCCCTTTTGATGTGTGCTATTTTCTTTTCTTGAACTCCCGCCACATATCAATTGCGAAGGCGATGGCGATGCCCGCGAAGAGAATTTCTCTTACGTGGCTCTTTCCGCCGGTCGCCGCAAAAGAGCATACCGGTACGGCAGCCATTACCAGTGCCATGGTGAGAAGCATCAGGATATGAGTAAATTGTTTTTTCATAATAATCCACCTTTCGTATACTATTATGTATCATATAGGTGATTCGGAAAGAAGTCAACCGAAAGACCTCCGTGATGGCGAAAATGAAATCAAAAAAGTAAAACAGAAGCGATAAGAACGGGGTCGCTTCTGTTTTTGCCTTATATGGTTATTTTGTAGAGGCTTGTTTATTACAATATGATAATACTATACGGGGAATGTTTTGTACAATTAATAGTTATAAATATAACAATAAAAAATAATAAACGATTTACGAAAACCAAATGGGATATTCAGAAAATCGAATATCTTCTCAAATTCAAGTATATCAACATTTTCAACGGTCTATTGAATTTCGCGTTTGTTTTTGATATTATAAATTTTGAAAGGTATAAGGAGAACGTTTATGGAAATTCGTAATATAGTAACATTTGTCAAAGCGACGGAAATGCAGAGCTTTACCAAGACGGCGGCACAGCTGGGGTACTCTCAGGCGGCGGTGACGGTACAGATCAAGCAGCTGGAAGACGAGCTTGGCACGCAGCTGTTCGATCGAATCGGCCGAAGTGTAAAGCTGACCCATTCCGGCGAAAAGTTCATGCCATATGCACTGCGGCTGCTGAAATCGGTGGAAGAGGCGGCGTCGTTCATGAAGGAAGACGATGAGCCTTCCGGCACACTTCGCATAGGTGCCAGCTCGTCCTTTTCGGCCGGAATTCTTCCGGGAATTCTCCCGGGTTTTCACGAAAAATATCCGAAGGTTGACGTGGTAATCAAGACATCCGATATGCTGACCTCCACATTCGATCTTCTTCGTCAGAACGAGTTGGACTTCATCTTTACCTTGGAGCGGAAACTGATTTCTGCGGACTTCGTCAGTGTGGCGGAGCGGAAAGAGGATATCGTGTTCGTCACGAATCCGGACAACCCGCTGGCTGCCATGAAGAACGTACCGCTGGAACGGGTGGTTCGGGATAACTTCATCACTTCCGACCGAGGTGTCAGCTACGGCCTCTACATGGAAGAGGCTTTGGCCGAGCGGGGAATCAGCTATCATCCGAGCCTGGAAATCGGCTCCACCTCCGCCATCATTAATATGATCTGCCAGGGGAAGGGGGTATCCTTCCTGCCGAAATTCTTGGCGGACGCTCCAATCAATCACGGCGCATTGGCCATTATCGATACGGAAAAGCTGGAGATGCAGATGTGGACCCAGCTGATTCGCCTGAAGAACAAATGGATGAACCCGGTGATGAAGGCGTTTGTGGACTACCTGCGGGAGAACTTCCATCAGCTGACGTAGTGTCGGGGTGATGCAAGGAGGAAATTTCATGGCTTCTGTAGAAGATTCTATTATGCTTTTGAAGCAAGCATTGTATGAACTTGCTGATAGTGTGGGAGATTCAAGAATTGAACCAAAATCTTTCAGTTTGTTATGCTTGGAATTCGAAATACCTTGGGAGGCACAAAGCAAGATAATAGGGCTGTTTGAAGAAATAGCAAAGGCGGACTATTCAGAAATGAGTAGTAAGGAAATATTAAATATCCTCAGAGAACGGTTGTCGACTATAGTGCCGCAAGCAATTGAGTTCAGTGATCTTACAGTTTATTCATTCCTAAGAGTTGTAAGCCGGTGCTATGTGGAAGAATTGTATCCCTTATCGTGTATGATAAAAGAAGACTTCATGCCTGCCGCTGATTTGGAGTAACCTGCTAAATATAGATGATAATAATAAGTGACTCAAACTTCCCACACACTGGCAGGTTCTTTGTCAGATGGTGTTGGTGAAGAAAAAAGGCAACTTCTACCGAGCAGTGATTAAGCTGCTCGGTATTCTTTTTTTGCTCTTCGTCGGTTCGCGCCAGCACGCCCCGGCTTTTTCCGGTTTGCCGGTGCCCATGTTGGCGTCGCCTTCCTCGCAAAGCCTTTATCCTTCGCCGAACCACGCCAACATGGTCCGGATTTCCCAGGTTTGCCGGTGCCCGAGTTGGCGTCGACCTCCTCGCGAAGCCCTTATCCTTCGCCGAGCTGCGCCAACACGCCCCGGCTTTCCCCGACCTGCTGGTGCCCATGTTGGCGTCGACCTCCTCGCAAAGCCTTTATCCTTCGCTGAACCGCGCCAACACGCCCTGGGTTTTTCCAATCTGCCGGCGTCTTTGTTGGCGCCGACTTCTCCGCAAAGCCTTTGCCCTTCGTCGAGCCACGCCAACACGCCCCGGCTTTTCCCGACCTGCCGGCGCCCATGTTGGCGTCGACCTTCCCGCAAAGCCTTTGCCCTTCGTCGAGTCACGCCAACACCCAAAAGTATAGAACCGGAAATCTATGCAATATAAAACGAGAGGAAAACGGCTTCGCCGATTCCCTCTCGTTCTTTTTTTACAAAAATTCGTTCGTGCCGAAATTACTCAGCGATAACGGTACCAACGCAAGCTCTGCCGGTGCATGCAGCGTTGCCTTCGTCTGTGTCCAGATGAACAACGGAAACCGGTCCGCCGATTCTTACGATAACGTCGCCGAATACCAGAGCTCTCTTCTTGCCGGTGTCGATCTTCAGATCAACGTTCTGGTTCTGCTCAACGCCCAGCTTAGCAGCGTCTTCCTCGGACAGGTGAACGTGTCTCTGAGCAACGATGCAGCCTGCTTCGGTCTCAACGGAGTTTCCGTTCTCAGCAGTCAGCTTGATTCCCGGTGTGCCTGCCAGATCTCCGGACAGTCTGATCGGAGCATCTACGCCCAGGGAACGAGCGTCTGTAGCAGCCAGCTCAATCTGAGTACCTTTTCTAGCCGGTCCCAGAATTGCAACTCTCTCCATGGATCTCTTCGGTCCGGTGATGGTCAGTCTTTCTTCTGCAACGAAACCGCCTGCGATTTCCTTCTTAACCTTCAGCTCATAACCTGCACCGAACAGTTTCTCGATGTCCTCCTGGGACAGGTGCACGTGGCGAGCACTTACTTCAACATTTACATCTAATGTAGCCATTGGGATAACCCTCCTTTATCTTAACAAAATTTACCTACTCCATTATATGCAATGGCGAAACCTTTGTCTAGATTGTTAGATGGGACTAACCCAAAGTTTTTCTTAAATGGGGGGCATAAAAACAGTTCGTCTTCCGCCGGCCGGTGCCCGTGGGAGAGGAGGGAGGAATCTCGCGGAAAAATCCCCGGGATTTAGGGTATAATCTGCAAAAAAACTTGTATTGAAACCCCGGCTATGATAGAATTATTCGGCTATGGATATAAATGAGATGTATATGCGAGAGGCACTGCATCAAGCGGAAGCGGCGGCGGAAATCGGAGAAGTCCCGGTGGGCGCGGTTGTGGTGCGAGATGGAGAGATTATCGCAAAAGCATATAACCATGTAGAGACCGACCGAAATTCATCCGGGCATGCGGAGATGCTGGCCATCCGGGAGGCGGAGCGGGTGCTGGAAAGCAAGTGGCTGACCGGCTGCGAGCTGTACGTCACCTTGGAGCCCTGTGCCATGTGCGCCGGCGCCATGGTTTTGGCACGGTTGAATCGCTTGTGGATTGGTGCGATGGATCCGAAGAACGGAGCTTGCGGCTCTGTATTCAATGTGGTACAGGAGGAACGGCTGAATCACCGAATGGAGGTGGAGACGGGAATTCTGGAGGCAGAGTGCGGACAGATTCTGTCGGACTTCTTTCGGAACATGCGCGCGGTGAAGGCACGGAAGCGAAAACTTTTCCGGCAGAGAATGACATCGCCGGACAATACTGATGGAGGAAACAATTAATGAAGAGAAAAGGCCTGATTGCACTGCTGGTAGCGGTGCTGGTAACAATGAGCATGGCATTCGTTTCGGCGGATGAAAGCGATTTTAAATTGGTGAATTCCTATCCGAAGGATGGACAGACCAATACTTCCATTGAGAACGTCGGCGTGAAGCTGCGTTTCAACCGGGAGCTGGCCGGCGAAAAGGCACAGAAGAACAACGCGAAGTGCGTAAAGATTGTGGACCCGAACGGCAAGGAAATTCCGATTAAGGTGATGAGCAGCAAGGAGGACAAGGGCCTTCTGCTGGTTCTGGGTGACAGCAACAATAAGAAATTCAAGGTTGAGAACAACGCGAAATACAAATTGGTAATTTCCGAGAATCTGATGGACGATCAGGGTGACCGCCTGGGCAAGGAGACCACCCTTTCTTTCACGACCTTCAATCAGCGCCTGAACATGATGATTAACATGGGCATGATGTTCCTGATCTTCGGTGGTATTACCGTGATGACCATTCGAAATGCCAACCAGCAGCAGGAAAAGAAGAATAAGAAGGACGAGAAGGAAGAGGTCGCTTTCAATCCGTACCACGAAGCAAAGCGCACCGGCAAGACCGTGGAAGAGGTTATTGCAGAGAACAAGAAGAAGGAAGAAAAGGCCGCAAAGAAGGCAAAGCGGAAGAACAAGGACGGAGAAGCCGAGTATGTGAAGGATTATCAGCTGAAGCTGAGTGAGATTCTCCCGAACGTGTACAGCGTTTCCGCACCGCGTCCGATTTCCGCAGCGGGCGGTAAATATATTTCCTCGCACGGTCCGACGGCAAAGGCAGCGAAAGCGGCAAAGAAGTCCGGCAATCGGAACCAGAGATAGTATTTTTTGAAAGGAATGCCCTTGGCATTCCTTTTTTGTAAGCAGATTCCGAATCAGGAGGGAAAAGAATGAATTCATCCATCACCATGAACGCCTATGCGAAGATTAATCTTTCGCTGGAAGTACTCCGGAGACGTCCGGACGGATATCACGATATTTTGTCCTTTATGCAAGATCTGGGACTTCACGATGTAGTAACTATGGGACTTACGGAAGATTCCTTGGGTATTTGCATGCAAAAATTTCCTTCAAACAATTGCTTTATCCAGGGTGTTCGTGTAAAATTTTGTATGAATTACAGTGCAATTTCCCTGGGACCGGACAACTTGGCGTACCGGGGAGTGGAAGCGGTGCTGAAGGCATTGCCGGAAGACGGAAAACGACCGGAGGAACTGTATCTCTTCGTGGATAAGAAATTGCCGGTAGCGGCAGGCATTGCCGGGGGAAGCGGCAATGCGGCAGGATGCATGCTGGCGACCAATGCCCTTTGCGGAAATCCGTTCTCGCTGCGGGAACTGATGGTGCTGGGTGCATCGGTGGGAGCGGATGTACCGTTCTCGTTGATGATGAATGCGCGAAAGAACAGAGCGGTTTTTTCGGAATTGCCGGGAATTGAAGAAGCTTCAGTAGCTGCAGAGATTGAGGGAATCGGCGAAATTGTTCGGCCGACGGAACCGAAACCATACGGAGTGATTCTGATGAATCCGGGAATCGGAGTATCTACGCGAGAAGTGTACGAAGCATTGGATGCTCAGACCGGACGTTCGGTGGAGAAGAAACTTTTTTTTAACCGAATGGAAGAATACACGCTGAAACAGTATCCGGAAGCGAAGGCGCTAAAGGATGCCATGGAGGCAAATCTCCGGGCGGACCGGGTGCTGATGAGCGGCAGCGGACCCACAATGGTTGCATACTATAATTCGATGGCAGAAGCCGAATCCGATTACCGAATGGCGAAAGATGCCCCATGGATTCGGGACAACTGGAAGGTATGGTACACAGAAAGTGGAGAGATGTATGATGGACATTGATTTGCAGATTCAGAAGCCGTTGCGAGAACTAGTATATCTGGAACTCAAACACAAAATCCTTACCGGCGAGATTCAAGCCAGAACGCGGTTGATGGAAATCGATCTGGCGGAGAGAATGAATGTCAGCCGGACACCGATCCGGGAGGCCATTCGAGAGCTGGCGACGGATGGACTTGTGGTGATTGAACCGAGACGGGGTGCGTACGTATCGGATATTTCAATCCAGAACATGCTGGATATTTTTGAGGTAAGAGAAGATTTGGAAGGTCTGGCGGCCGGTCTGGCGGCACAGCGGATTACAGAGGAAGAGAAGCTGGCACTGAGCAAGATGCACCGGCTGTATGAGATGGCCGTGGAAGCCAGAGATAAAGAGGAAATCGTGGAATACGACGAGAAGTTTCATAACTTCATCGTTCGCTGCAGCCGAAACAACGTGCTGATTGAGCTGAGTCGTCAGGTGCAGGAACTGTCCATGCGGTTCCGGTATCTCTATTATGATGACGGAACCGTATTCGAACGGATTCCGAAGGAGCACAAGCATGTTATGGAGGCAATTGTTGCCGGTGATGCGGAGAAGGCGCGCCGGGAAGCAGAAGCGCATATCAAAGACCTGAAGCAGTTCATCGTTGGGCTGGACAAGGTCACAAGATAGATTAAAAGAAAGAGAAAGGGTGCTATTTCAGGGGAATTTTGCGGGAGGTGATGAGATAGGAAAAATTCGCAAGGGTTATGAAACGTATGAAATGATGGTTTTTTGAAAGGAGATTACTTTGAATAAGGATAAGAAAGGCTATCTGATACTGGCGGATGGCACGATTCTGGAAGGTAGAAGGTTCGGAGCGGAACGGGATTCTATCGGCGAACTGGTCTTCACCACCGGTGTAGAAGGCTATGTGGAAACGCTGACGGACCCGAGCTACTGCGGACAAATTGTCATGCAGACATTTCCGCTGATCGGAAATTACGGAATGATGGAAGAAGATTTCGAGGGCAAATGCGCCCTGAAGGGATATGTGGTTCGGGAATACTGCGATACCCCATCCAACTTCCGCTCGGAATATGATCTGGATACATTCTTGAAAAACAACGATGTGCCGGGAATTTGGGGCATCGACACCCGTGCGCTGACCCGGAAAATTCGGGAGCACGGCGTAATGAACGCAGTCATCTGCTCCGAGATTCCGGAAAACTTGGATGCAGTAAAAGAATATACAATTGTTAATGCCGTAAAGTCCGTTACCTGCCATGAGGCGTACACCGTTTCTCCGGAAGGAGAAGCAAAGTATCGCGTCACCCTGATCGATTACGGCGCAAAAAGAAATATTATCCGCAAGCTGAACCGGTACGGCTGTGAGGTTCGGGTGGTACCCAGCACCACTTCCGCAGATGAGATTCTGGCGTCCCGACCGGATGGCGTAATGCTGTCCAACGGCCCGGGAGACCCGGCGGAAAATACCGGATGCATTGAAGAAATCCGAAAGCTGATGAACCGGGTTCCGATTTTCGGCATCTGCCTGGGGCACCAGCTGCTGGCGCTGTCTCAGGGCGGCGAAACCTTTAAGCTGAAGTACGGCCACCGGGGCGGAAATCAGCCGGCTACGGTCACCTTCGGCGAGAATTGCGGTCATACTTTTATCACCACCCAGAACCACGGCTATGCGGTTCGCCCGGAAAGCCTGGAAGGAAAAGGGGAGGTCAGCTTCGTGAACGCCAACGACCGGACCTGTGAAGGAATGATCTATCCGGACAAGAATGCATTTTCCGTACAATTTCATCCGGAGGCCCATGCGGGTCCTCACGATACGAGTTTTCTGTTTAAACAGTTCATTGAGTTGATGGAGGAGTACAAAAATGCCTAAAGATAAAAGTATTAAGAAAGTTCTAGTAATCGGTTCCGGACCGATTGTCATCGGCCAGGCGGCGGAGTTTGACTATGCCGGCGCCCAGGCCTGCCGGGTGCTGAAGGAGGAAGGCATCGATACGGTGCTGGTGAACTCCAACCCGGCCACCATCATGACGGATAAACACCTGGCGGATGAGATCTATCTGGAGCCGCTGACGGTGGAAACCGTAAAGAGAATCATCGAGAAAGAGAAGCCGGACGGCCTGCTGGCCGGACTGGGCGGGCAGACCGGATTAACCATTGCCATGCAGCTTTCCAAGGAGAACTGGCTGGAAGAGCACAACGTGCGCCTGCTGGGATCCAATGTGGACGCCATCGATAAGGCAGAAGACCGGGAGCTGTTCCGTGAGGTGATGGAAGAAATCGGCGAGCCTTGCGTGCCTTCCGGAATTGCGGAAGACCTGCAGACGGCGCTGGATATTGCAAAGGAAATCGGATACCCGGTCATCGTGCGTCCTGCTTTTACCCTAGGCGGCAGCGGTGGCGGAATCGCGGAGACGGAAGAGGAACTGCGCATCATCGCGCAGAATGGATTGGATCAGTCCCCGATTACCCAGATTCTGGTGGAGAAGAGCATCGCCGGATGGAAGGAAATCGAATTTGAGACCATGCGAGACTCCATGGGCAATGTGATTCAGATCTGCCCGATGGAGAACCTGGATCCGGTGGGCGTGCACACGGGCGACTCCATCGTCGTGGCACCGACCCTGACTTTGGCGGATAAAGAGTTCCAGATGCTCCGTTCTGCGGCGCTGAGAATCATTTCGGCGCTGGGCATTGAAGGCGGCTGCAACTGCCAGTTTGCCCTGAACCCGGACAGCTTTGAGTATGCGGTAATCGAGGTGAACCCGAGAGTGTCCCGCTCCTCGGCCCTGGCGTCCAAAGCCACCGGCTATCCGATCGCCAAGGTAACCACCCGAATCGCTTTGGGATACACCCTGGACGAAATCGTGAACGACGTAACCGGAAAGACCTGCGCTTGCTTCGAGCCGACGGTGGATTACGTGGCGCTGAAGGTGCCGAAGTGGCCGTTTGACAAATTCGCCGGCTCCAGCCGGAAGCTGGGCACCCGGATGAAGGCCACCGGTGAGGTCATGGCCATCGCCAACTCCTTCGAGGCGGCATTGATGAAGGCCATCCGCGGTGCGGAAATTTCCCTGGACACTCTGAACTTCGAGTACCAGGGCGACAAAACCCTGCTGGAACGTATCGGCACGCAGGACGATCACCGCATTTTCGCGATTTTCGAAGGCTTTAAGACGAGACAGGTCACCGTGGATCAGGTGCACGACATCACGAAGATTGACCGCTGGTTCCTGAACAAGATTAAGCATCTGGCAGACTTCGAACTGGAGCTGGCAGATTCGGCCAAAAATAAAGAACTTCCGGCAGAGATGTACGAGGAAGCGAAGAAGCTGGGCTATACCGACGAAGCGATTTGCCGGATTGCCGAAGTGGAAGAAGTTCCGGGCATGGACTTCAGCTATAAGATGGTAGACACTTGCGCCGCAGAATTCGACGCCATGACCCCGTATTTCTATTCCACAACGGATAAGGAATGCGAATCCAGAAGTTTCCGCCGCAGCGGAAAGCCGGTCATCATGGTACTGGGTTCCGGCCCGATTCGAATCGGTCAGGGAATCGAGTTCGACTACTCATCGGTACACTGCGTATGGACGCTGCGGGAGATGGGCTACGACGTAGTTATTGTCAACAACAACCCGGAAACCGTATCCACGGACTACGACACGGCGAACCGCCTGTATTTCGAGCCGCTCCATCCGGAAGACGTGATGAACATCATCAAGGTGGAGAAGCCAATTGGCGTCGTTGTGGCCTTCGGTGGTCAGACCGCCATCAAGCTCACCCAGTTCCTGCACGACAACGGAATTCAGATTCTGGGCACCTCCGCAGAAGGAATCGATCTGGCGGAAGACAGAGGTAAGTTTGACGCCCTTCTGGAAAAATTCGGCATCAGCCGTCCGAAGGGTCAGAGTGTCACCGACCTGGAGGGCGCACTTCGGGCGGCAGAAGAAATCGGCTATCCGGTGCTTCTGAGACCGTCCTACGTCATCGGCGGCCAGAACATGACCATTGCCGGGGACGAAGAGGATACCCGGAAGTACATGGAACGAATTCTGGAAAACTCCGACGACAACACGGTGCTGGTGGACAAATACATGCCGGGCATCGAGCTGGAAGTGGATGTTATTTCCGACGGAGAGGATGTGCTGATTCCGGGAATCATGGAGCATATCGAGAAAGCCGGAATTCACTCCGGTGACTCCATCGCTGTATATCCTCCGTTCAATCTGTCGGATCGTCAGCTGAGACGAATTGTGGATATTTCCGAGAAACTGGCGTTGGCGTTGGGTACCAAGGGCTTGGTCAATATTCAGTATCTCCAGTACAACGGAGAGCTGTACGTCATCGAGGTGAATCCGAGAGCCTCCCGGACGGTACCGTACATCAGTAAGGTATCCGGTGTACCGATGGTGGATCTGGCGTCCCAGGTAATGCTGGGGGCGAAGCTGGAAGATCTGGGATACGGAACGGGATTGTACCGCACTCCGGCCTACGTGGCCGTAAAGGTTCCGGTATTCTCCTTTGAGAAGCTCACCGATGCCAACTCCATCCTGGGACCGGAAATGAAATCCACGGGAGAAGTTCTGGGACTGGGACGGACCATGAACGAAGCCCTGTTCAAGGGATTGACCGCCGCCGGATTCACCGTGCCGCCGAGAAAATACGGAGAGGAGCACGGCGTGATGATTTCCGTTCAGAAACGGGATTATCCGGAAATCCTGCCGATTGCCATGAAACTGCACACCCTGGGAATGAAGCTTTATGCCACAAGAGGCACGGCAGAAGCCATCCGCACCATGGGTATCGAGGTTACTCAGGTTCAGAAGGCCCAGAAGAGCACGGATATCATCGATCTGATGGAAAGCGGAAAGACCAGCTATATCATCTTTACCGGACAGGCCAACGATGCGGCATTGGGCGATTACACCGCCGTGCACAAGCGGGCGATGCAGCTGGGCATCCCTTGCCTCACCAGCGTGGATACCGCCGGTGCCCTGGTCAATATGATTGAATCCAGATATTCGGAACAGAACACCGAGATGGTGGACATCAACCACATGCGGGCAACCCACCGAAATGTGTACTTTACCAAGCTGCACAGCTGCGGAAATGACTACATCGTACTGGATAACTTCGACGGACGGATTGAGGGACCGGAGTCCCTGTGCATCAGCCTGTGCGACCGCCACCGCTCCATCGGCGGCGACGGCATCGTCCTGGTAGAGAAGTCCCGGAAGGCCGATGTGAAGATGAAAGTCTTCTACAGCGACGGCACAGAAGGGGATGCCTGCGGAAACGGCGTCCGCTGCGGTGCAAAATACGCCTATGAGCAGGGCTTGATCGGTCGGGATATGATGACGGTGGAAACCGTCAACGGTATCCAGAAGCTGAAGCTGTTCATGCGAGACGGATGGGTAACATCGGTAATCATGTATGTTCCGGAAGATCAGTTCCTGTACGACCGGGATATGGAAAAGGCAGCCGCTGCTGACGCTTGCGTTCAGGAGAAGCTGGCGGCCGCCGGCGCAACGGCGCTGAAAACCAGCCGAATTGCCGGGGGCGGGCTCCACTGCCAGATTTTCTGCGACTCCATCGATACCTTTGATATCGAAAAGCTGGGACCGGAAATCGAGTATTCGGATATCTTCAATGCACCGGCATGCTTCGAGTTCATCAAGGTGGTGGATGCGTCCACCATCCGTTTGAAGATCTGGGACGGCGCTAACGGTGCGGTGCTCTCCAGCGCCAGTGCGGCATTCTGTGCCGCTCGCATGGCGGTGGAACAGGGCTATTGCAGAGGAGATAAGGAAATCACCGTGGAAACACCGGGAGGCGATATTCTGGTGAACTTCCTGGAAGGTCGAATCAGCCTGACGGCCGAGGTGTCCTTCGCGTTCAGCGGTAAATTCTGGTATTAAGTATCGGGCAGACTTGTCCGGGAAGGAGTGGTTTATGGGTTTTTTAGTTGGAAAGACAGCGATTATTACCGGAGGTGGCCGCGCCACACTCAGTGACGGAAGCTGCGGTTCTATTGGATATGGAATTGCTACCGCATATGCGAAAGAAGGGGCGAATCTGGTTATCACCGGCAGAAATGTGAAAAAGCTGGAGGCAGCCAAGGAAGAACTGGAAAGATTATACGGAATCAGAGTGCTGCCGGTTCAGGCCGACGTCAGTGCCGGCGCAGATAATGAGGCGACTGTTCAGAACGTAGTCGACAAGGCCATGGAAGAATTCGGCAGAATCGACGTGCTGATTAACAATGCACAGGCTTCTGCGTCCGGCGTTACTTTGGCCGATCACACTACGGAGCAGTTTGATTTGGCACTGTATTCCGGATTGTATGCTGCATTCTACTATATGAGGGCATGCTATCCACACCTCAAGGAAACCAAGGGTTCCGTCATCAACTTTGCTTCCGGTGCCGGCCTGTTCGGCAACTACGGGCAGTCCGCATACGCAGCGGCAAAAGAAGGCATTCGGGGATTGACCCGCGTTGCCGCAACGGAATGGGGCCCGGACGGAATCAACGTCAACATCGTGTGTCCGCTGGCATGGACGGCTCAGCTGGAGAAGTTCAAGCAAATCTATCCGGAAGCGTTCGAAGCGAATGTAAAGATGCCGCCGGCAGGTCATTACGGCGACGTAGAGAAAGAAATCGGCCGTGCTTGCGTACAGCTGGCTTCGCCGGACTTCAAGTTCATGAGCGGCGAGACCATCACCTTGGAAGGCGGAATGGGCCTGAGACCGTAAAGGGAAAGTAAAACATACCACGAAAAAAGCGGGAGAGCTGCAGTGCAGCCCTCTCGCTTTTTTCATGAAGCGTCTATATTTTTTGTTAGTTCTTCAAGCTCTGAAGCGGAGCCGGAATCCGTCCGCCGCGGCGAATCATTTTTGCCGGAGAAGGATTCTTCAGATCAATTACCGGACCGTAGCCCAGCAACCCGCCGAAGTTCAGTTCCTCGCCGCTCTTCAGGCCGATGGCCGGGATGACACGAACGGCTGTGGTTTTGCTGTTCACCATGCCGATGGCCGCCTCGTCGGCAATGATGGCGGAGATGGTTTCCGGCGTGGTATCTCCCGGAATCACGATCATGTCCAGACCTACGGAACATACTGCGGTCATGGCTTCCAGCTTCTCCAGAACCAGGTTTCCGCTGCGAGCGGCAGCAATCATACCCTCGTCTTCGCTTACCGGGATAAATGCGCCGGAGAGTCCGCCGACGCTGGAGGAGGCCATTACGCCGCCCTTTTTGACCGCATCGTTGAGCATGGCCAGTGCAGCGGTGGTACCGTGAGTACCGCACTGCTCCAGGCCGATTTCTTCCAGAATACGGGCAACGGAATCGCCGATTGCCGGGGTCGGAGCCAGGGATAGATCCACGATTCCGAACGGTACGCCCAATGCGGCAGCGGCTTCGGAACCCACCAGCTGACCGACACGGGTAATCTTAAATGCCGTTTTCTTAATGGTTTCTGCCACCTCGTTCAGCGGAGCATCGTCCGGAAGGTCATGCAGCACGGACCGAACCACGCCCGGACCGGATACGCCGACGCTGAGGACGGAATCTGCTTCGCCCACGCCGTGGAAAGCACCGGCCATGAACGGGTTATCCTCTACCGCGTTGCAGAATACCACCAGTTTGGCAGCGCCCATGCACTGGTTATCTTTGGTGAGGAGTGCGGCTTTCTGAACCTGTCGGCCCATCAGAGCAACGGCGTCCATGTTGATGCCGGCCTTAGTGGAGCCGATATTTACCGAGGAGCACACCAGCTGGGTTTCGGCCAAAGCCTGTGGGATGGATTCAATCAGTTCCCGGTCCCCGGCGCTGAAGCCCTTCTGGACCAGTGCGGAATATCCGCCGATAAAATCAATTCCGACAGTATGAGCTGCTCGATCCAGCGTACGTGCGTATTTCACCGGGTCGTCGCCGGATACACCGGCCAGCATGGCAATCGGGGTAACGGAAACCCGCTTGTTTACAATTGGAATTCCGTACTTTCCGGTGATCTTTTCGCCGGTTTCCACCAGATGCTCCGCTTTTCGGCAGATCTTTTCATAGATCTTCTCGCAGGAGCGGTCGATGTCGCTGTCCGCGCAGTCCAGCAGCGAGATGCCCATGGTGGTGGTACGGACATCCAGGTTTTTGTCTCGAATCATGGAAATGGTTTCTAAGATATCGCCAATATCGTTATACATGCTTGTTCTCCCTTCTGCTAAATCCGATGCATGGAATTGAAAATATTTTCATGCATTACGTGAACGTCCATTGTCGGGAGTTCCTTCAGAATCGCATCCCGGAGCTCAGCAATTGTTACATTCATCTGTTCGATGCTGATGACCATCATCATGGTGAAGAAGTCCTGCTTTACGGATTGGGTCATCTCGATGACGCTGGCATTGGCATTGGCGCAGCAAGCGGAGACGGAGGCCAGAATGCCTACCTCATCTCTGCCGGTGACGGTTACCACAGCTTTCTCTCTATCCATTTTTTTCCTCCTTTGCAGATACCCGGAACTGTCCGTCGGCCAGGCTGTCGTCCCGGCGAAAGCGGAAATTGAATTCCGGAAATTTATGGGTAAAATACTTTTTATTGTCGGCTTCATTACCTACCATATTAGAATACCATTTTCCGTTGGAAAATACATCAATTTTCTGTTTGTTTTCTGTCAAAGAATTGCCGGAAGCGTTGAGTTTCAATCGATTCAGCAGCGGCTCGATGCGTTCTCGGGCAATCGCCCCTTCCACCAGCTGGCGAAAGGCCGGGTGGTAGGTTCCGCCGTTAATGGCTCCGCCGTCGCCGATGAGATCCGTGCTCTTCAGCCCCACTCGCATGATGGTAATATCGGCCGCCTCCAGGATTTTGTACATTTCTTTTGTGCGAAGAACGGCCTCTTCTCGGCTCAGCGGGATGTACGTGCCCTGCCGGTATGCTTCATAGAGATCCGTTTCGTCCAGAACGATGGTGGGATACAGGCGCGCCAGCTGCGGCCGCAGACGGGCGGTTTCCCGTGCGGAATAGAGGCACTTCTCCATCGTATCGCCGGGCAATCCGATCATCAGCTGAATTCCCAGCTCGAAACCGTAGTCTTGGATTCGCGAAACAGCGTCGTAGACCTGCTGCGCTGTATGGCCTCGGCGGCTTTGGCGGAGTACATCCTCATCGAAGGACTGTACGCCCAGCTCGATGGTATCCACGGAATATTCTTTCAGATTGTCCAGGATCTCCGGGGTGATGTAGTCCGGCCGGGTGGACAGGTGAATCTTCTGAATTGCCCCCGCCCGTTTGTACTCCCGCGCCACTTCCAGGTAGGCCCGCTGTTCTTCCAACGGAATCCCCGTAAAACTCCCGCCGTAGAATGCGGCTTCCACTACCGGAACATCTTGCAGCGTGGTGAGCCAGGTGCGGATGGTGGTTCGCACATCCTCCGGGGTGACTGCCGCCGAGCGTGCGGTGATTTTCCGCTGGTTGCAGAAGATGCAGTCGTTGGGGCACCCTTTGTGAGGGATAAAAACAGGGATGATGGCGTGCTTCTTGTTCCGGCTAGCCAATGGTCAGCTCTCCCCGCAGGTCCGATTCTACCCAGTCGCGAACCTCGTTGGCAGTGAAGCCCTTGCTGAACAGGTATTGAAGCTTGGTGACCGTGGCCTCGGTGGTCATATTGCTGCCGCTGGCGGCACCGGCCCGGGCCAGTTCGGAGCTGGTCTCATAGGTGCCCAGACGAACGGTTCCCTGCATGCACTGCGTGCATACCACCACGGCGGTGTCGTTTTCGATAGCCTTGCTGATGAGCGGCGGAAGCTCCGAATCGTAGTTCGGAATGTTTCCGGTGCCAAAGGTTTCCAGAACCAGGGCCCGAAGATCCTTGTTCACGATTGGCGCAAAGAGATCGAAGTGAATTCCCGGGAACAATTTGATGACACCGATGGATGTGGGCTTCATCTCCGTTACCCGGAACGGTTCCTTTGGTTCCGGCAGGAAGCGGTTCGGGAAGTATTCGATATCGATGCCGGCTTTGGCCAGTACCGGGTAGTTCGGGGAGGAGAATGCAATCAGTCCGTCCGCAGAGGTTTTGACAGCACGATTTCCTCGAATCAGATGGTTGCCGAAATACAGGCATACCTCGTGGATGTCGCTGTTGGCCGCAATCATCAGGGAGGTGATTAGATTGTCCCGCCCGTCAGAACGGAGCTCGTACAGAGGAATCTGAGAACCGGTGAAGATGACCGGTTTCTTCAGACCTTCCAGCATGAAGGACAGGGCAGAGGCGCTGTAGGCCATGGTGTCGGTACCGTGGAGAATGACGAAGCCGTCGTAGCGCTCGTAGTTCTCTTTAATGGTGTTGGCCATCCGGTTCCATTGCACGTAGGTGATGTTGGACGAATCCAGAAGCGGATCGTATTCGATGAGATCCCACTTCGGCATGGCATCGGAATACAGATCCCGAATCTTCTCCAGTTCGCCGGAAAAATATCCTTCCTTCGGCTGGTAGCCGTCCCGGGTCGGTACCATGCCGATGGTACCGCCGGTGTAAATAATGCAGACTCTTTTGTTCATACATTCCTCCAAATGTTTTACATAATTAATAAATCGAATGAAAATAGTAGCGCGAATTATACACCGTAAAAATCTCTGCCCGGGTTTCGCGCCGGACAGAGATTGAATTATTATCCATGGGTTTTATTTTTGCTTTCGGTATCCGTCGGTTTTTTCACCGTATCCATTTCGAACCAGAAGTCGCTGCCCTGGCCAACCTTGCTTTTTACCCCGTAATTAGCATTGTGGAGTACCAGAATACCTTTGACGATGGAAAGCCCCAGGCCGGATCCTTCGATGCTCCGGTTCCGGTTCGCGCTGGTGCGGTAATACCGTTCCCATACGTGGGACAGCTCGTCGGAGGCGATGCCGTCGCCGTGGTCGATAACATCTACCCGGACCTTTTTGCCGATTCGCTTTACCTCCACAATCACCACCCGATCCTCGCCGCAATACTTAATGGCATTGGAGACGAAGTTGGACAGGACCTGTTTGATTTTCTCCTTGTCGCCGTAGACATAAGCCGCCTTGCACTTGTTCAGTCGGATGTGGTATCCGTCCTGTTCGTTCAGCACCTTATAGGTAGCCACGATTTCCTCCGTTACTGCCACCAGATCGAAGATTTCCTTGTCCAGCTCCAGATTGTTGGACTGAATCTTGGAGGCGGAAAGCATGTCGGATACCAGCTTGTTCAGACGATCCGCTTCGGTGATGATGACCTTTAGGTGCTCCTTCCGCTTCTCCGGATTATCACCGGAGATGTCGTTGATCATTTCCGCGTAGGATTTAATCATGGTGAGGGGAGTCTTCAGATCGTGGGACACATTGGCAATCAAATCCCGTTGATAGAAGTCCGTCTTCTGCATTTCGTAGGAAGCGGTATTCAAGGTTCGGGCCAATTCGTTGGTCTCCGTGAACATGCCTCCGTTGAATTTCACGTTGTAGTTGCCGTGAGAAAGTTCCATGGCCGATTTGGTGATATCCTTAATCGGTCGAGACAGCCTTCGGGCGATGAACAGTGCCAGCAGCGCGGCCACAATCAAGGCGATGAAGCTGATGTATTTCAGCTGCAGCCGAAGGATGGATATGGTGGATTTCACCGGATACAAGGGGGCCACGATGAACAAAATGTTATTGCTGGGTGTGTCCCCGATGTAGGTGGCATAAATCAGTTTCCGGCTGTCCTTCTTCGTATCGTTGGCCACTAGGGAAACGGAATTCTTATTGCTCTTCTCCAAGCGGTCTCGCGCTGTGGATGTTTCGTAATCGTAGGCGATGGAAGATGGCCTGAAGTACGAACCGTTGTCAAAGACGCTGGTGCCGTCCGGAGTGTCCACCCGGATGAAAATATCACTGGATGCAGAGGCGTTGAGCGCCAGATTCTTGAATTGCCCGTCGTCCTGCAGAAACTCGTTCTTCAGAAGAGCAGCGGTATGCTCCGTTTCCTGAACCTTCATCTGTTCAAAATAATGGGTCATGAAGAAGCTCTGGAGCGACCAAATCAGCATAATCAATACGGCTGCAAAAGTGAAGAAGTACAGCAGCATGACGGTTCGGATGCTGTTAAGATCAAACTTATTCTGCGGATTCTTTTCCTTTCTTGCTGTCGTCGTACTCAAATTTGTATCCTACTCCTCTCAACGTTACAATGAAATTTCGATACGGTCCCAGGTTGTTCCGCAGATTCTTGATATGGGTATCGATGGTGCGGTCGTCGCCAAAGAAGTCGTATCCCCAGATGTCGGAAAGAAGCTTGTCTCTGGACAATGCGATATTCTTATTCTGAATCAGGTAGAAGAGAAGGTCGTATTCCTTCGGGGTCAGGTTGACCCGTTCACCGTCTACGGTAATGGTGCGGGCGGCAAAGTTCACTTCCAGTCCGTCGAACTTCATTACCTGGGCGCTGTTGTTCTCGGAACCGCTCTTCCGCTGCAGGACCGCATTCACCCGAGCCATCAGCTCCTTCGGGCTGAATGGCTTGACCACATAATCGTCGATGCCCAGCTCGAAGCCGAACAGTTTGTCGTATTCTTCCCCTCTGGCGGAGAGCATGATTACCGGGATATCCTTGATCTTCTTGATTTCCTTCACGGAGCTGAATCCATCCAGTTTCGGCATCATCACATCCATGATAATCAAGTCGTAATCGTTGAGCTTGCAGAGACCGATGGCACTCATGCCGTCGGCTGCTTCGGTCACCTCATATCCGCTGAACTCAGCGTATTCTTTGATGACCTCACGGATCTTATCTTCGTCGTCCACTACGAGTAATTTCTTCATTCAAGTTTCTCCTTTCAGTATTCCGGCAGTCCCTTTTATTATAAGAGATTGCACCATTGAAAAACTGTAAAGATTATATCACAGAAATGTGAAAGATGATAGAATAACAACTGATAAGCATATGTTTCCCCGTCCCGAAAAGTACCGCTTGCGGCAATAAAAAGCGAGAAATGCAGTTGACATATATACAGCATGATGATAAAATAATTAATTTTTACTTGCAAATAATTTTGCCTCGGGATATAATAACAGTGTGTCGAAAAAAAGGAGAGGCGATATGTTTCAGGTTGGCGAGAAAATAGCATATCCGATGTACGGAGCCGGAACGATTACAGATATTGTCGAGAAAGAAGTGCTGGGCGAAATTCACAAATATTACGATGTGAACCTGCCGCACAGCAAGATGACGGTCCTGATTCCGGTGGAAAGTTCTGCGCGGGTTGGCGTGCGCAGAATTATTACTGCGGAAGATTTTCCGGCAGTCTTTAAGTTGCTGGGCGAAGAGGCGGAAGCGATGCCGGCGAATTGGAATCGTCGATACCGCTTGAATATGGATCGGCTGAAAACCGGGGAAATTGAGGAAGTCGCTTCGGTTGTTCGAAATTTAGTGCGAAGCGATCGAAAGAAGTCCCTCTCCACCGGAGAGAAGAAGCTCCTGGGCACGGCAAAGCAGATTCTGGAAAGCGAGCTGATGCTGGCGGGAAATTATACAATGGAAGAAGCAGATGAACTGGTCGAATCCCACATATAACCGAGAACGGTATATGGCCGGAAACGACCGGTTTTTATATATGAATACTTTTAGAAAAATATCTTGAGGGAGAAAACGATGAACATTGGAATCGTAGTTGCGGCGGGAAAAGGAACCCGCATGAATGCGGAGGTGCCGAAGCAGATGCTTCCGTATCGGGACAGCACTGTCTTGGAGTGCGCCGCGCGGCCGTTTGCGGAACATCCGGATATCGACGAAATCGTCATCGTCACGCCGGAGGACGGCACGAATGCGGATTTTTACCTAAAAACAGCCCGCGCCCTGCAGGAGGTTTCCGGCAAGGAGGTGCGGCTGACGAAGGGCGGAAAGGAACGAGGAGACTCCGTCCGGGCCGGTCTGGATATGTGCGGAAATATTTGCAGAGAGAAAGGAATTTCGGAAAATTCTGTGAAGGTGCTGATTCACGATGGTGCTCGAGCGGACCTGACGACCAGAATCATTGACCGAAACTTAAAGGGTCTGGACCGGTGGGATGCGGTATGTACTGCGGTTCCGTCGGTGGATTCCATGCGGATTATTCCGGATACCGACTTGAACTCGTTATTTATTTATCCTATAATGGACAGTAAAGTTATTGAGAGAAGGCGCATGTTTTGCGTGCAGACGCCTCAAAGCTTTCGGCTGGATGTGATTCGCCGGGCCTACGATGTTGCGAGACAGAAGGGATATGCCGGCACCGATGATGCATCCGTCGCGGAATTGGCGGGCATCTCCGTGGCCCTTGTGGAGGGAGAGTACGCCAACCGAAAAATAACGACCAAAGAGGACATTTCTATGGAAATCAGAACAGGAAACGGTTACGATGTACACCGCCTTGTCCCGGACAGAAACCTGATATTGTGCGGGACCCCGGTCCCCAGCAAATTGGGACTTCTGGGACATTCCGATGCGGACGTAGCGACGCACGCATTGATGGATGCCCTGCTGGGAGCTGCGGGAAAAGGAGATATTGGAAAATATTTTCCGGATACCGATGAGAAATATCGGGGAGCGGACAGCATAGAGCTGCTCCGGGAGGTAATCCGGATTATCGGCGACTACCGGGTTGTCAACGCAGATGTGACAATTATTTGCGAGAAGCCGAAGCTGGCACCTCATATAGAAGCCATGAAAGAGAATCTCGCCCGGGCGATGAATGTTTCCGAGGGACAGGTGAATGTAAAAGCCACCACCACGGAGAAGCTGGGATTTACGGGACGAGAAGAAGGTATTGCGGCGATAGCGAGCTGCACGATTGAAGGGAGACGATAGAAATGAAATTATCCAAGAGACATCTGAAGACATTGAGAGAAGCACCGAAGGAAGCGGAACTGGTCAGCCATCAGCTGCTGATTCGTGCCAACCTGGTTCGCAAGGTAGCAGCGGGAATCTATGAATTCATGCCGCTGGGATACCGTTCCCTGCGGAAGGTAGAGAATATCGTCCGGGAAGAACTGGACCGCATCGGCGACCAGGAAATCCTGATGCCGGGACCGAATCCGGCCGAACTGTGGAAGGAATCCGGCAGATGGTATGCATACGGACCGGAACTGTGGAGAATCAAGGACAGAAACGGAAGAGACTTCTGCCTTGGACCGACGCATGAGGAGACCGTAACGGATGTCGCACGGAACGAATTCTCTTCCTACAGAGAGCTTCCGCAGACCCTGTACCAGATTCAGTGGAAGTACAGAGACGAAGCTCGTCCAAGATACGGACTGCTGCGTTCCAGAGAGTTCCTGATGAGCGACGGATATTCCTTCGACAGAGATGAAGCGGGAATGGATGTCAGCTACATGAACGAGTACGGTGCTTATGAGAGAATCTTCACTCGCTGCGGACTGGACTACAGAATTGTAGAAGCGGACAACGGCCCAATCGGCGGAAGCCGTTCTCACGAATTCTCCGCACTGTCTAACGTGGGAGAGAGCGAACTGGCACACTGTCCGGAATGCGGATATGCGGCAACGCTGGAGAGAGCGGAATGCGTAGATGACGAACCGGTTCAGGAAGAGATGGAAGAACTGAAGAGCGTATATACTCCGGGAACCAAGACCATCGAGGACGTATGCAACTACCTCCACATGGATGTGAAGAAGTCCATCAAGGCGCTGATGTTCGTTACCTACGACGATGAACTGAATCCGGCAGAGTACGTATGCGCCTTCGTTCGCGGTGACCGTGAAGTGAACATGATTAAGCTGGTAAATGCACTGGGCATTCCGGAACACTACATCGAATTCGCCAATGAGGACGAGATGGGTGCAACCACCGGTTGTGTCGGCGGATTCACCGGTCCGGTAGGACTGCAGAACTGCAAGATTGTAGTGGACAGCGAACTGGTGGGAACCGTGAACATGTGTGCCGGTGCGAACAAGGAAGACCACCACATGACCGGCGTATGCTACGGAAGAGATTACAAGGGCGACATCGTAACGGATATCAAGGTCCTGAAAGAGGGCGAGCGTTGCCCGAAGTGCGGAAAGCCGGTTATCGAGCATAGCAGAGGTATCGAGGTTGGACAGATCTTCAAGCTGGGAACCAAGTACTCCGAATCCATGAAGGCATTCTACAAGGATGAGAACGGAAACGACTGCGTATACCAGATGGGTTGCTACGGCATCGGCATCACCCGCACCCTGCAGGCAATCATCGAGCAGCACAACGATGAAAACGGTATTATCTGGCCGATTTCCGTTGCGCCGTATCACGTAATGATTACCGTAATCAATCCGAAGGATGAAACCCAGATGAATCTGGCCGACAAGATTGAGGAAGAGATGGAGAAGGCCGGTGTGGAAGTTCTGTGCGATGACAGAGATGAGAGACCGGGCGTGAAGTTCAAGGATGCGGATCTGTTGGGACTGCCGATTCGAATCACCGTTGGAAAGAAAGCCGGCGAGGGTGTTGTAGAGTATAAGCTGAGAAGAGAAGGGGAGATGACCCTGAAGTCTGCAGAAGATGCGACAAAGGATGCCATCGATCTGGTAAATGCGGAGAAATTTGGACTGTAATTGTGTTAGAGCTTTTTATAACATTCTTTAAACTGGGATTATTTACGATTGGCGGCGGTGTGGCGATGATACCGATTCTTCAGAACATCGCCGTCAACGAAAAGAAGTGGTTCACGGCAGAGGAAGCGCTGGATGTCATATCCGTCTGTCAGAGCCTCCCCGGTGTTATTGCAATTAACATGGCAACATACGTGGGATTCAAGCGAAAGGGTTTGCTTGGATCCCTTGTTTCGACTGTGGGGGTTGTGCTTCCTTCCTTTGTCGTGATTATTCTGGTGGCCAAAGGCCTGTCCGCCTTCGGAGACAATCCGTACGTGATGGGTGCGTTGGGCGGCCTTCGGGCGGCCGCCATGGGACTGGTGCTGATTGCGGTATATTCCATTGCCAAGGGCGTCATCAAGGATTGGTTTTCCGGGATTTCCTCCTTGGCTGGGATTCTCCTGATTGAATTTACGAATATGAGCGTGGTGCTGATTGTGCTCCTGTTTCTTGTGGCCGGAATTCTACGGGCACTTTGGAACACTCGCCGGGAAGGAGGCTTGAAATGATTTTTGCAAAATTATTCTGGGCATTCTTCAAAATCGGCGCTGTTGGGTTCGGCGGCGGCATGGCCATCGTGGGCATGATTTACGATACCATCCGGGGATTTGTGTCCATGACCCCGTCCCAATATGCGGACATCGTGGCGATTGCGCAGGTTACGCCGGGACCGGTGGCGGTGAACACGGCCACCTATGTGGGATACCAGACGGCGGGAATGCTGGGATCCCTCGTGGCCACGCTGGGGGTTGCCACACCTGCTTTTATCCTGGTGGCCATCATCGCCGGCATGATTGATCGCTACAAGCAGAGCCGAATCGTTCAAGGCGCGCTGGAGGGCATTCGGCCCGCAACGGTGGGCATGATTTTTACCGCGGCTCTTACCATCTGCCGGCCGGCCATCGAAGCGGAGCATCCTTTAGGGGGGAGCATTTCCGCCATTTCCGGTATTTTGCCGGGACACATTGACGGAATTGCCATCCTGATGTGCGCCGCCACCGTCCTGCTGATCAAGAAGTTCCACGTAAACGCAATATACGTATTGCTGATTATGGGATGCATTGGTGCAGTAGTTGGTGTATAATTTACTGGACCGGATTTTGAATCGGGTGATGGAGACCGCCCGAAATTGTTTTTAACCGAATGGGAACCGCCGGAGAGATTTGGCGGGGAAAGGGGAACCGATGAAGATATACAATACCATGACCGGCTGCAAGGAAGAATTTGTACCGCTGGAAGAGGGGAAGGTTCGGATCTACGTTTGCGGACCGACCGTATACAATTTCTTCCACATTGGAAATGCCAGACCTTTCGTGGTGTTCGATACACTGCGCCGGTATTTCAAATACAGAGGATATGATGTGAAGTTCGTGCAGAATTTCACTGACGTGGATGACAAGATTATTCGCCGGGCCAAGGAAGAGGGGATCACCGCTCCGGAGGTATCCGAGAAGTACATAAAAGAATACTTCGAAGATGCCAAGGCGCTGAACGTGATTCCGGCGGACGTGCACCCGAAGGTGTCCGAGCACATTCCGGAAATTATTGATTTCATTCAGACGCTGATCGATAAGGGCTACGCCTATGAGGCAGACGGGGATGTGTACTACAGCACCCGGAAGTTCAAGGACTACGGAAAGCTGTCCGGACAGAATATCGATGATCTGGAGTCCGGCGCCCGGATTGCAATAGGCGAAGTGAAGAAGGATCCGCTGGATTTTGCACTGTGGAAGGCGCAGAAGGAACCGGATGAAATTGCGTGGGATTCCCCGTGGGGAAAAGGCCGTCCGGGCTGGCACATCGAGTGCTCCACCATGGCGAAGAAGCATCTGGGCGAGACCATCGATATCCACGGCGGCGGACAGGATTTGCAGTTCCCGCATCACGAGAATGAAATTGCGCAGTCCGAGGCCTGCAACGGCGTACCGTTCGCAAAGTATTGGATGCATAACGGATACATCACCGTGGACGGCGTGAAGATGTCCAAATCCCTGAACAACTTCTTTACGGTTCGGGACATTCGAAAGGACTTTACCGGAGATTTCATTCGGTTCTTCCTGCTGTCGGGACACTACCGGAGCCCGATTAATTTCAGCGACACGGAAATGAACAGCGTAAAACAAGGCTACGATCGTATTGTGACCGCCGTAGAGACGCTGGAATTTCTGAAGAAAAACGGTACGAATGAGATGTCCGCTTCGGAAAAGGAAACCTTGGAGAAGCTGAACGGCTATTACAAAGAAGAATTTATCGCTGCGCTGGAGGACGACCTGAATACGGCACTGGCGATTTCCGTCATCTTTGAAATGGTGACCGCCGTGAATCAGGCAGTGCACGAAAGCGGTTCGAAGGAATTTGCGGAAGAAGCGCTGAAGCGGATTCACGAGCTGACCGATGTCCTGGGAATTCTGCAGGATGCGGAAGAGGATGTCATCGGTGAGGATATTCAGGCGCTGGTGGAAGAACGTCAGCAAGCGCGGAAAGAGAAGAATTGGGCCAGAGCGGATGAAATCCGGGATATGCTGGCGAAGAAAGGATACACGCTGAAGGATACACCTCAAGGGGTGCAGATTATCAGAAACAACTAAGAATGGATCAGGAAATACAGAACATTAACACGACAACCCTGGCGTACATGGGCGATGCGGTGTACGAGGTTCGCGTCCGGGAAATGCTGATTGAGCACGACCCTCACGATGTGGGAAAACTCCACAAGATGGCGGTTCGCTACGTTTCGGCGGAGGGTCAGGCGAAAGCCATGCGAAAGCTGGTGAACGGATTCCTGACGGAGGATGAAATCCGTCTCTACAAGAGAGCTCGAAATCATCGGACACTGTCCCGGTCCAAGAATACGGACCCTCGCACCTACAAAGTGGCCACGGGATTTGAAGCCTTGATTGGATATCTCTTTCTGGCAGAGGAATCGGATCGGCTGGACGAAGTCATCGAGGAAGCCATCCGGATTATTGAAGAGGAGTAACATATGAGCAAAGCGGATCAGCTGTTCGTGACCATGTGTCAGGACATTATCGAGAACGGTTTCAGTACGGAGGGACAGAAAGTGCGCCCACACTGGCCGGACGGAACACCGGCCCACACCATCAAGAATTTCGGTGTGGTGAACCGGTATAACCTGCAGGAAGAATTTCCTGCACTGACCCTGCGCCCAACCGCCATCAAATTGGCCTTTGACGAACTCCTGTGGATCTGGCAGAAGAAATCCAACAACGTGCACGACCTAAACAGCCATATCTGGGACGAATGGGCGGACGAGGACGGATCCATCGGCAAAGCCTACGGCTACCAGCTGGGAAAGAAGTACACCTTCAAGCAGGGCGAAATGGACCAGGTGGACAACGTACTGTGGCAGCTGAAGAACGACCGGTACTCCCGGCGGATTCTGACCAACATGTACAATTTTGACGATCTCTCGGAGATGAACCTGGAGCCTTGCGCTTACAGTGTCACCTTCAATGTTAAAGGGGATACGCTGAACGCCATTCTGAACCAGCGGTCTCAGGATATCCTGACGGCCAATAACTGGAATGTGGTGCAGTACTCCCTCCTCCTGATGATGATGGCCAACGTCAGCGGCCTCAAAGCCGGCGAACTGGTGCACGTCATTTCCGACGCTCATATCTACGATCGCCATGTGGACATCGTAAAAGAATTGATCGCCCGGCCCCAGTATCCGGCACCGAAGGTGACCCTGAATCCGGAGGTGAAGAACTTCTACGATTATACGGTGGATGATCTGACGGTGGAAAACTACGAGCACAATCCTCAGGTGAAGAATATTCCGGTTGCAATTTAACGGAAAACAGTGTAGATTAAACGGTGCGGCAGACTGCCGTATGCTGACCCGGTGAGGAAAGCCTTGCCGGGTTTCTTTTATAGAAAGATGAAAACCGAAGAAATTCGGAAGGAGGAAATATGAATCTGATTGTGGCAGTGGACTCGGAATGGGGCATCGGCTGCGGCGGAGAGCTGCTGGCCCACATCCCGGGCGACCTAAAATACTTTAAGGAGACCACCATGGATAAGGTGGTGGTGATGGGTCGGAGGACCCTGGAAAGTCTGCCGGGAAAGAAAGGGCTTCCGAAGCGAGTGAATTTCGTGCTCACCGGGAATCCGGAATTCGAGGCGGAACGGTGTCAGGTGGTTCATTCGGAAGAAGAACTGACCGAGGCGCTGGAGGAATACAAGACGGAAGATGTTTTTATCATCGGCGGAGAGAGCATTTACCGTCGGTTCTACGAACAGTGCGACAAGCTGTATGTGACGAAGATGCATGCGAACCTGAATGCGGATCGTTTCATGGTGAATCTGGACGAGGATGCTCGTTTTCGGGTGACTTGGGAGAGCGAACTGCAGAATGAAAACGGGATTGAGTATCAATTCGTTCTATATGAAAGGAGTTAAGGATGGCCGGAAAGAAGAAAAACGGAAAGAATCGCCGGGATGCCCACGGGGTGTATGAGAGAAGAGAAGCCAGAGGCAAGAGCAGTTACGGCGGAAACCGTTCCAACGAACGGAATGACGGAAGCCGAAGAGGCGGCAGGGATGGCGGTCGGGAGAACAATTCCCGTCCGGTATATGATTACGGCGGTGCGGGAAGCCGGCCGAGCAGCCGTCGTGCACCGCGGACGGAGGGATTCCGGGGCGGAAATTCGGAGCGCAGAGGCGTGAGAAATTTTGAGCAGGAAGAATCTGCGGAGAACCTGCTGGTGGGAAGAAATCCGGTGATTGAAGCTCTGCGGGCGGGTCACGATGTGGAACGCATCTATATGGCGGAAGGTGCCGGCGGATCCATTTCCATCATCAGAGCTTTGGCGAAGGAACAGGGTGTGTCCATCAGTATGGTGGATCGTTTTAAGCTGGACCATATGGCGCCGGGACAGAAGCACCAGGGGGTGATTGCGGAAATTCCAGCATATCACTATTCCGAGATGCAGGATATTTTTGCCCGGGCGGCGGCAATGGATGAGGAGCCGTTCATCGTCATCCTGGATGAAATCACCGACCCGCACAATGTGGGGGCCATCATTCGGAGTGCGGAGTGCATGGGCGCCCACGGAATCATTATTCCGAACCGGAGAGCTTGCGGTCTCACCAGCACCGTTGCGAAGAGCGCGGCAGGTGCCATCGAACAGATTCCGGTGGTGCGGGTGACCAATATCGGAAGAACCATCGAGGAGCTTCAGAGCCGGGGCATCTGGATTGCGGCTTGCGATATGGACGGCGAAGCGTATTACTCTGCGGCAGGGCTGAACGGTGCGGTGGCCATCGTCATCGGCAACGAGGGCCGGGGCATCGGAAAACTGGTTCGGGAGAAATGTGATTTTGTCGTTTCCATTCCGATGAAGGGTAAAATAAATTCGCTGAATGCGTCCAACGCGGCAGCCATCGTGCTGGCGGAAATCCGCAGACGCCGGGAGTGCCGGTAAACTGGTTTTTTCAACAGGAAAAACGATAAATTTTTAGGGGCAAAAACAGTTTCAAACCCTTGAAACGTAAGGCTTTGAAGGAATTACAAAAAGTGAATCGTCCCATATTTTTCAGCAAGGAAATTCATGTTTCAATTTCAAAACAAAGGTTAACATTTAGACAATCTTCATATAATATTCACTTAAAGAAGAATGTTGTCTCGGACAACGAAAGTGAGGTTTGTTATGAACAAGAAACAGATGATTTCCAATGGGATGTTGGCAACGATGGCAATGATGATTCTCAGCGTGATTTTCGTCGTATTGGTATGCCGTGAGGCGATTGTTACTCAGACGGTCGTTTCCGTAGTGTGCTTCGTACTGGCTGCAATGGCAATGAGCCACGTGAAGGTGCACACCGGTAGGTAAGGGAACACTCCAAAGCCGGCTTTTGCCGTGTAATCTCAGAAAAAGTAAATAAAACGAGTAAAGCAGCAAAAATATTTACAAAATCTCTTGACATTGACGAGGTATCAGAGTAATATTATTGAGCGACTTTATGAAATAACAAACAGAGCAGTGAGATACCTGCTCTGATTTTGGAGTGAATAAGGATTTTTGCAAGATAATGGCAGTATAAGGAGGAAACTACTGTGAGAAACAAAATTATCCTGGCATGCACCGAGTGCAAGCAGAGAAACTACAACACCATGAAGAACAAGAAGAACAATCCGGACAGAATTGAGCTGAGAAAGTATTGCAAGTTCTGCGGAAAAGAGACGCTTCACAAGGAAACAAAGTAATTACTGCATTGTAAACAACGGAGTGCAATCATGGTTAATGAGAAAGAAACTGGGAAGAAGAGCCGCGGCGAAAAGCGCGGAATCCTGGGATATCTTGCCGGCGTAAAGGAAGAGTTCGGCAAGGTTGTATGGCCGACGAAGAACGAGCTGGGCAGCAGTACACTGGTTGTATTTGCAGTGTGCGCATTCTTTGCTTTGGGCTTCTGGCTGGTGGATACCGGATTCCTTGCGTTGCTGCGTAAAGTGCTTGGAATTACACTTTCCTAGTATATAGGAGCAATTGAATATGGCGGACATGACAGAGAATTTGAATGCGAACAGCACTTCCGTGTCGCCGCTGGAAGGCGAAGGACTTCGTGGTGACGGTACCTCGAAGTGGTATGTGGTGCATACGTATTCTGGATATGAGAACAAGGTAAAAAGCAACATCGAGAAGATGGTGGAATATCGTGGCATGCAGGACCTGATTGAAGAAGTCGTAATCCCAACCGAAGAGATTATGGAGCTCAAGAACGGTCAGCGGAAAATCAAAACCCGCAAGCTGTATCCGGGATATGTCGTTATCAAGATGATTGTAAATAATGAAACTTGGTACCTGGTTCGCAACACAGAGGGTGTTACGGGCTTTGTTGGACACGGTTCGGATCCGATTCCTTTGAGCAAGGAAGAAGTGGTACGAATGGGTGTCGAAAAAATGCGAATCGACCTGGACGTTGAAGTCGGCGATACAATCCGCGTTATCGGGGGTCCTTTTGAAGGACAACTGGGCATCGTAGAAGAGATCAGCCCAGAAAAGCAGATTGTTAAAGCCAGAGTTTCGATGTTCGGTAGAGATACTCCTGTGGAACTTGAATTTTCGCAGGTTGGAAAAATTCAATAATTAATTGAAGAAAGGAGAAGACGATGGCAAAGAAAATTGATGGCTACATCAAATTACAGATTCCTGCCGGGGGAGCAACTCCTGCACCACCTGTTGGTCCTGCACTGGGTCAGAAGAGCGTGAACATCATGGACTTCTGTAAGCAGTTCAATGCAAGAACAGCAGATCAGAGCGGAATGGTTATTCCGGTTGTTATCACTGTTTATGCAGACAGAAGCTTCAGCTTTGTGTGCAAGACACCGCCAGCAGCAGTTCTGCTGAAGAAGGCTGCAGGAATCGAGAGTGCATCCGGAGAACCGAACAAGCGCAAGGTCGCTACCATTACTCTGGAGCAGGCTCAGGAAATCGCTAAGACTAAGATGCCGGACCTGAATGCAGCATCCCTTGAAGCCGCAACGGACATGATTAAGGGAACCGCAAGAAGCATGGGCATCATCGTAGAAGGCTAAGACAGTGGGAGGCGGAAGCCGTTAGTACCACAAGGAGGAAAAAATGCCAAAGAGAAGTAGAAGATACAGCGAAGCTGCAAAAGACTTCGATAAGGCTCAGACTTACGAAGTAGCAGAAGCTGTACAGCACGTAAAGGAACTTGCAACTGCAAAGTTCGATGAAACCATCGAAATGCACATCCGTCTCGGCGTAGATGGAAGACATGCAGACCAGCAGGTAAGAGGAGCTACTGTACTGCCGCACGGAACCGGTAAATCCAAGAAGGTTCTGGTTTTCGCAAAGGGCGCAAAGGCAGAAGAGGCAGAGGCAGCCGGTGCGGATTATGTCGGTGCTGAGGATATGGCACAGAAAATCCAGCAGGAAAACTGGTTCGACTTCGATGCAGTAGTAGCAACCCCGGATATGATGGGCGTTGTAGGTCGTTTGGGTAGAGTTCTGGGACCGAAGGGCTTGATGCCAAACCCGAAGTCCGGCACCGTAACCATGGACGTAACGAAAGCACTGGAAGAGATTAAAGCCGGTAAGGTGGAGTATCGTCTGGACAAGGCAAACATCATCCACGTAATCATCGGAAAGAAATCTTTCACCGAAGAGCAGCTGGTAGAGAATGCAAACGCACTGCTGAACGCAATTGCGAAGGCTAAGCCATCCGCAGCAAAGGGTCAGTACTTCAAGAGCGTAACCATCGCTTCCACAATGAGCCCTGGCGTTAAAGTGAACAGCGCATCCTTAGGCTAAATCGTTATCTTTTAAAAATCGAATATCAACCGTAGACAGCGGGTGCGAAAGCTTAATTTCCCGCCGAGGTACAATATAAATTGAACCCCGCTGTCTCCATAGCGGGGTATTTTGTACCGTGTGTGACATTCGGAACAAAACTATGACCGCCCGGCGGTCAGGAAAGGAGAACAAATGTCTGTAGAAGCAAAAAAAGCAAAACAGGTAGTAATTGACGAAATCAAAGAACGTTTTGAACAGGCTCAGTCTGTTGTTGTTGTAGATTATCTCGGTCTGACTGTAGCAGAAGCTGATGAGATGAGAAAGAACCTCAGAGAAGGCGGCGTTAGCTTCACCGTTTACAAGAACACTCTTGTAAAGCGTGCCATCGAAGGAACACCGTACGAAGCTCTGGGCGAAGCCCTGAAGGGTTCCAGCGCATTCGCATTCAGCAACGAAGACGCAACTGCAGGTGCAAGAATCCTGAACAAGTCCATCAAGCAGTACAAGAAGATGGCGTTCAAGGGCGCTGTAGTAGAGGGTCAGGTATATGACGCAAAGCAGGTAGAAGAGCTGGCTGATATTCCGTCCAGAGAAGAGCTCATCGCTCGTTTCATGGGAAGCATCCAGTCCCCTCTGTCTCAGCTTGTTAGAACCTTCAAGGCAATTGCTGACAAGGACGAGGAAGCTGCAGAAGCTTAATCGAAATCGTAATTTTATAAAGCGGGCCATTGCGGCCTAACCAACACTCATAAAAATCAGAAAAGGAGAACTTATAATGGATAAGGATCAGATCATCGAGGCTCTGAAGGGAATGAGCATTCTCGAAATCAACGAACTCGTTAAGGCTTGTGAAGAAGAATTCGGCGTATCCGCTGCTGCTGCTGTTGTAGCTGCTCCGGGAGCTGCCGGTGGTGCTGCTGCTGAAGAAGAACAGACTGAATTCACTGTTGTTCTGAAGGAAGTTGGCGACAACAAGATTAAGGTTATCAAGGCTGTAAGAGAAGCTACCGGTCTTGGCCTGAAGGAAGCAAAGGCTCTGGTTGACGGTGCTCCGGCTAACGTTAAGGAAAACGTTGAGAAGGCTGAAGCAGATGCACTCAAGGCTTCTCTGGAAGAAGTTGGCGCAGTAGTTGAGCTGAAGTAGTTCAGATACGAAGTCAGAAATTGGGCCCTGATTGTCTCAGGGCCCATATTGTTGTTTGCATATATCTATCTCGCCTGGGGGTATTGAGACCCGAAGTGAGCGAGAAAAAATCACTGAAAACACTCAAAATTTACACAAGTTCTATGCAATTGTGCCATATACTTGTTAGTTGCAATAGAATCGATTTTTTCTTGAACAATAAGGAGTGATAACATGCCAAGACCTGTAAAAGTTGGTAGGAAAGAACGCATGACCTTTGCCAAGATCAATGAAGTTTGCGAGATGCCGAACCTCATTGACGTGCAGACACAGTCCTATAAATGGTTTGTGGAAGAAGGTCTGTCAGAGGTTCTGGAGGACGTTTCCCCAATCCGGGATACAACGAATACCCTCAGTCTCGAGTTCGCCGACTACCATTTTTCCGAAGAAACCAAATATAGTCAGGAAGAATGTAAAGAACGGGAGACCACGTATGCAACATCTCTTACGGTAAAGGTACGGCTGATTAACCGCGAGACCGGTGAGATTAAAGAGCAGGATGTCTTCATGGGCGAGTTTCCTCTGATGACAGAAAAGGGCACATTCATCTACAACGGTGCAGAGAGAGCCATCGTCACACAGCTGGTTCGTTCTCCGGGACCGTATTTTGAAGTATTAGTGGACAAGTCCAATCAGAATCTGTTCTCTTCTACGATTATTCCGAACCGTGGTGCATGGTTGGAGTATGAAACGGATTCTGCTGGCATCATATATGTAAGAGTAGACCGAACAAGAAAATTACCGATTACCGCCTTCCTGAGAGCATTGGGTCTGGATTCCAACCAGGATATTCTGGACACCTTTGGCGATGACGACAGACTGATTCGTACGCTGGAGAAGGATAACACCAAGAACAGCGATGAAGGCGTGAAGGAAATATATAGAAGATTAAGACCGGGAGATCCGCCAACCGTTGAGAATGCGCGTTCCATGCTGAACTCCCTTCTCTTCGATGCGAGACGCTACGATCTGGCGAAAGTCGGAAGATATAAATACAATAAGAAGCTGGGAATTCACAACAGACTGGTGAACTCCTATGCGGCAGAGGATATCATCGATCCGAACACCGGAGAAATCCTGGTGGAAAAGGATGGATTTATTTCCCGTGCAAAGGCATATGAAATCGAGAATGCCGGTGTACTGAGCGCACTGATCCGCAGCAAGAACGAGAATGATGATTCCGTCGCTAAGGTTATCGGAAACCAGTTCGTGGATCCGACCGGATACGTGGACATCGACCTGGCACCGTACAAGCTGTCTGAGCTGGTTTACTACCCGGTGCTGAAGGATATCATTGACAATGCGGAGACCGAGGATGATCTGAAGGCGGCAATTGCCAGCCGGAAGCACGAGCTTTCTCCGAAGCACGTCATCCTTGCGGACATCATCGCATCCGTCAGCTACTTGCTGAACTTGAACTACGGACTGGGTGAAGTGGACGATATCGACCACCTGGGCAACCGTCGTCTGAAGACCGTGGGTGAATTGCTTCAGAACCAGTTCCGTATCGGATTCTCCAGAATGGAACGTTCTGTACGGGAACGCATGACCAACGAAAATGCTACACCGCAGCAGCTGATTAACATCCGTCCGGTAACCGCAGCGGTAAGAGAGTTCTTCGGAAGTTCTCAGCTGTCTCAGTTCATGGACCAGAACAACCCGCTGGCAGAGCTGACTCATAAGAGAAGACTTTCCGCACTGGGACCGGGTGGTCTGTCCAGAGAAAGAGCCGGAATGGAAGTTCGAGACGTACATTATTCTCACTACGGAAGAATGTGCCCAATCGAGACTCCGGAAGGTCCGAACATCGGACTGATCGGTTCCCTGACGACTTATGCGATTATTAACGAATATGGTTTTATCGAAACACCGTATCGTAAGGTAGATAAAGAAACCGGCATCGTTACCAAGACAGTGGAATATCTGTCCGCAGACGATGAGGAACTGATGGTTGTGGCTCAGGCCAACGAACCGTTGGATGAAGACGGAAGATTCCTGAACAAGAAGGTTGCCGTTCGAGGCGTCAAGGGTGAAGTAACCATGGCGATGCGGGGCGAAGTGGACTACATGGACGTATCACCGAAGCAGGTAGTGTCCGTATCCACTGCGATGATTCCGTTCCTGGAAAATGACGATGCGAACCGTGCCCTGATGGGTTGTAACATGCAGCGTCAGGCGGTTCCGCTGCTTGTGACTGAGGCTCCGTATGTCGGAACCGGTATCGAGTACAAGGCCGCTTGTGACTCCGGCGCAGTTGTTCTGGCTAAAAACACCGGAACGGTTGAATTCGTGGATGCGAAGACCATCCGGATTCGCCGGGACGAGGATAACGGCGTAGACAACTACAAGCTGCTGAAGTTCAAACGTTCCAACCAGGGTACCTGCATTAATCAGAGACCGATTGTTTCCTTTGGAGAACACATCGAAGCCGGCGAGGTAATCGCCGACGGTCCGTCCACCAATCTGGGTGAGATTTCTCTGGGCAAGAACCTGCTGATTGGATACATGACCTGGGAAGGTTACAACTACGAGGATGCGATTATCCTGAACGAGCGCCTGCTCATGGATGATGTGCTCACCTCGATCCATATTGAGAAATACGAGTGCGAAGCGAGAGAGACCAAGCTGGGTGCGGAAGAAATCACCCGGGATATCCCGAACGTCAGCGAAGATATGCTGAAGGAGCTGGATGAAGAAGGTATCATTCGCGTAGGTGCCAGCGTAAAATCCTCCGACATTCTGGTGGGAAAACTGACGCCGAAGAGCGAAACCGATCTCACCGCAGAAGTTCGGATGCTCCGTGCTATTTTTGGAGAGAAATCCAAAGAAGTAAGAGATACATCGCTGAGAGTTCCTCACGGTGAAGCCGGTATCGTCGTAGACGTGCAGGTATTCAGCAGAGAGAACGGAGACAGCGAGCTGCCGCCGGGTGTAAACAAGGTGGTACGTGTCTACATTGCGACAAAAAGAAAGATTAACGTGGGCGATAAGATGTCCGGACGTCACGGTAACAAGGGTGTCATCTCCCGGATTTTGCCGGAAGAGGATATGCCGTTCAAGGATGATGGCGAGACCCTGCAGGTCATGCTGAATCCGTTGGGCGTACCTTCCCGAATGAACGTCGGACAGGTATTGGAAGTTCACCTGGGATTGGCTGCAAAGACCAAGGGCTGGTATATCGCGACACCGGTATTCGACGGTGCACACGAGAGCGATGTCGTTCAGCTGCTGGACGAATGCGGATATTCCAAGACCGGTAAGCTGCCGCTGAGAGACGGACGTACCGGTGAATACTTCGACCACAACGTAACGGTGGGCTACATGTACATGCTGAAGCTGCACCATCTGGTAGATGATAAGATCCATGCGAGAAGTACGGGCCCGTACTCTCTGGTAACACAGCAGCCATTGGGCGGTAAAGCTCAGTTCGGCGGACAGCGTTTCGGAGAGATGGAAGTATGGGCACTGGAAGCATACGGTGCCGCTTACACATTGCAGGAAATCCTCACCGTGAAGTCCGATGATATCATCGGTCGTGTAAAGACCTACGAAGCAATCGTCAAGGGCGAGAACATTCCGGAACCGGGAATTCCGGAATCCTTCAAGGTATTGATTAAGGAGCTCCAGGCTCTGGCACTGGATGTTCGCGCGATGACCGGTGACAATAAGGAAATCAAGCTGAAGAATACATCCGAATACGATGATCCGGCAACGGTAGACAGTATGCTGAAGCAGGCAGACCGGAAGTCGGAAGCAGAACACGAACGGGAAGAGCGCAAGCGGGAAAGAATGAGAATGGAAGAGGAATCGGACGACGCATTCGGCTTGCAGGACCCGGACGATGAAGAGATGGATGATGATGCTTTTGCGGCAGAAGCGGAAGCACAGGCAGCTGCCGGAATCGAGGCAGAGGCAGACGACTCGTTCGAGGATGACGATGACATGTCGGATAACAGCGACATCAGCAGTCTTCTCGGAAACGATGACGAGGCCGGTTACGAGATTTAAGAGGTGAGGGAGGAAATATGAATAACGAGAATAATTACGAACTTAGAAATTTTGAATCCCTGCAGATCAAACTGGCATCCACAGAGAAAATGAAGGAATGGTCTTACGGCGAGGTTACCAAGCCGGAGACCATCAACTACAGAACCCTGAAGCCGGAAAGAGACGGACTGTTCTGCGAAAGAATTTTTGGACCGACCAAGGACTGGACCTGCAGCTGCGGTAAGTTCAACAAAATCCGTTTCAAAGGACAGATTTGTCCGAGCTGCGGCGTTGAGGTTACCAAATCCAAGGTTCGTAGAGAGAGAATGGGACATATCGAGCTGGTTGCGCCGGTGTCCCACATCTGGTACTTCAAGGGAATCCCGTCCAGAATCGGTCTGGTTCTGGACATTACCCCGAAGAATCTGGAGAGAGTGCTCTACTTTGCTTCCTATATCGTAACGGATCCGGGAGATACTCCGTTTGAATACAAGCAGATTATCGAGGAAACCCAGTACAATGAGGCAAGAGAAATCTACGGCAAGAACTTTAAGGCAGCAATGGGTGCGGAGGCAATCAAGCAGCTGCTGATGGATATCGACGTAGACGAGCTGGCCGAGGAGCTTCGGGAACAGCTCACGAAGGCGTCCGGTCAGAAGCGGATTCGTCTGGTAAAAAGACTGGAAGTCATCGAGGCCTTCAAACAGTCCGGCAATAGACCGGAGTGGATGATTCTGGACGTTGTTCCGGTAATTCCGCCGGATCTCCGTCCGATGGTACAGCTGGAAGGCGGACGTTTCGCAACTTCCGACCTGAACGACCTGTACCGCAGGGTAATCAACAGAAACAACAGACTGAAGAAGCTGTTGGAACTGGGTGCCCCGGACATTATCGTTCGAAACGAGAAGAGAATGCTGCAGGAATCTGTAGACTCTCTGATTGACAACGGCAGAAGAGGCAGACCGGTAACAGGCGTTGCCGGAAGAGCGCTGAAATCTCTGTCGGATATGCTCAAGGGTAAGCAGGGACGTTTCCGTCAGAACCTGCTGGGCAAGCGTGTTGACTACTCCGGCC
>OLPF01000115.1_pt1 | contig 91803 bp, 100 predicted proteins | sample 1673121 | NCBI WGS metagenome assembly OLPF01 (sample SAMEA3136756, study PRJEB25190) | human gut metagenome
TGCTCATCTGTCATACGGATATCCCTCGGCTGGATTGCTGCTGTCACACGGATCTTTCTGGTGTCAATCTCTATGCCATTAGAATCTACCAGATCACCATCTTCATCAAAATGACTGCCCTTAATAATATCAGTCAGACTCACATCCAGAACATTATCATTGTATTCCAGTTCTTTATTCTTATTAATCTCAACCTTAAAGAAGTTGGTGTGATCTTCTGTTACCATCAGATGGATATTGTCAGGCTCCACTGTAATGCCCACGCGCTGACCTACCTTCGCCACATTGACTGACTGAGCTACAATCTCATTTTTACCGGACTCGATCGTAATCTCATAATGCATTCCCTTAAAGATCACAGATGTCACCGTACCACGGATCGTTCCATTTTCAGGAGCAACGATCTGCACATCCTCCGGCCTCACGACTGCTGTAATGTGTGTACCTTCCTTCATATCATCCACACAGATGATTTTGGGATGTTCACCAAAAAGCAGGTCGCTGCCCGTCGTGGCAATGTCAGCCGCAATCGGCACATGGATTTTCTGCTTACTCGCCCGCCGCCAGAAGGATTTCGGCTTGGCCGTCTTTCTCAACGCCTTTTCTGCGCCGCAATAAACAGCGGAATATGGCGCATAATACGCGCTTCGATGCGCCATCAGCGCCGCCCACGCCTGTTCCGGCGCAAGCACAGTCGTCTGCTCGTCCATGATTCAATCCTCCCTGTTTATCCAACCGTCGCCAGATATCCGGCATATGGATAGATGCTGTATTCGGAGCTATCCAGCGCATCGACGGGGTACGAACCATTATCCAGCCGCATCCATTCGCCTTTTTCATAGGCTGCCTCATCCCACGTTGCCATCTGCAACGCCTCGTGCCACGGCGCAAGATGTTCGGCCACATGATACCGCCCCTGCATCAGCAGCATGCAGACCAGCTCAATTCGTGCTCTGATGCCGTCCGACTTATCCGTTCCGATGACCGCAATTCTCCCCATGCCCTGCTTACTTAGTTCTTCCCGCAGAGCAGCACGAAAAAGTTTTGCCGCACTATCCACATAAACGTTGGCAATTTGTGGATAAATCCGCGTCCACGGTTTCAGCCATTCAGCAATGGCCCGCGCATACCTCGCCTCGGTCATCTTCTCGCTGATTCCCTGTTTATGGTAAAGGCCGTCGATATGCACCACATCCCGCCACCCCGACGTGATACCAGTAAGGGTTGCGCAAGTCGCATCTGTGCCGCCCACGTCCACGCCAACGGCCATCTCGATAAATCGCTTTCCTGCAATCCATTCGCGCCCTACGGCCACCTGATCTCGCACATAGCTGTCATAAATTCGGCCTCGCGCCGATGTGCGCAAGCCCTGAATGTCCGACTGAAACCAGATGGAACTTTGGTCGTATTTGGCAAGTTCTGTCCGAAGCTGCTCATTGCTGAGCGATAAGTTGTCCAGAATTGTAAAATGCTCGTAGTTGTAGCCGGGGTTCTCTCCTCGCTTTTTCAATTTGTCCTGATAATCCAGAAATTCATGATAGAACCAATGGCTTGGCGGCTTTGGGTTCAGGTCAAAAAAGACCTGCCGCCTGTTCGACGCAAGCGTTCGGTCGATACACTCTTTCACAAAGGTTTCGTGACACTCGTTGACCTCAGTAATATATACCGTACCATAGCTGTTGCCTTTGATTCGCGCCGCATCATCCGCTTTCTTTCCTCCGGCAAAGAGCACAATCTTCTGCCCTCTCACCGATTGGATGAACAGACAATCTCGCGCCTGATACTTTCCTTCCCTGCACCGCCCATCAAAAATCGCTTTGAGACCGAAGCCGTTTGAATCCAGAATATTCATCTTCGCCGCCGATACCGATGTGCCGGCCGCAAGGTGTATTTTGTCCGGGTGCGTATCCAGCGCCGCCGCCCACGCCACCAGATTGATGATGTTCTTGCCCGCGCGTTTGCCGCCTTCGGCGACGTTGAGCCAGCAGCTTTGACAGCGCCGGATATACTCGGCCTGCTTCACTGTAAACGGTGCGTACTTTATCACGGTGTTCCGTCCTCCTGCCCCGTCACATCATCCATCGTTCTATTTGGCTGCGGGTTGCGAATCAGGTCAGCCAGTGCTGTGATTTGCGCATTGGCAGAAGCAACCGCCGCATCGTTGTTCTCGATTGTCGGCTCGTCGCTCTGCCCCAGCATGTTTTTGCCGAGGAAGATTGCCATCGCAGGGGATTTCTTCGCAAGGTTGAACTGCATGCGCCTAAGAGATACCTTGCCGTCCTGCGCATATATTTTATAGACCTCCGAAAAAGTCTGCTTGTAGGTGCGTTTACACCACGCATTCAGCGTATCTTCGCAAATCCCAAAAATACCGCAGATTTCCGTTTCGGTACACTGAATTTTGCAAAGCTGCTCAAATTCCAGCTTGGCAATCTCCTTCCTTGGCCGTCCCCTCTTTTTTCCCATGGTCACCCACCCTTTCGGGGCTCACAGCCTTTCGGTATTTTTCGTTCAAAATCATGGGAACACAGTTGACCCAAGAGATATTATGATGCATACGCCTGTGCGTTTCTCCCATCATGGCCACCGTAACGCAGGAGGGCATCGTCATCACGCTGTAAAACGATTTGACGTATGTTCCGACATCGAGATAGATATCCGTCAACCCGCCTGCATTGGCCTGCGTCTCTTTCTGGATAAGCGACGCGTCTGTGACAGAAAAAATCTTCTCGCCACGGCTGCCGAGTGTGACGTACATGTTCACATCCTCGTTTATCGAGCCGAAAAACGAAAACGGCCTGTCCACACGGCAGAAAAAGGCGTTCATCGCCTTTCTGCTCAGCTTCTTCGCGAAATATTTTCCGTTCAGCCCGCCGATGTAATCACCGCCCTGCGACAGTGCCACAACCAGCGAATCGGATTCATACAAAAAATTAAGCATTGCTTCGAAAAGTTGATCAAGATCTGTGCAGTGCTTCGCCGCCAGTTTCCCGCTCTTTTCAAAGCGAAAATCGAACGCTGTATAATCATCGTCCAGCTCAAGGAATGACGACAGCCCCAGCCGCTTTGCAATCTCAAAGCAGGAGTTTCGGGCATACAGCACGATATTATGCTTTTCATAATTGTCCATTGTATCGCTGTGCTTCATAGCCTCCAGCTTATCAAACACAATCACGTTTTCTTTACCATATCGGGCTATATACTCATCCTGCTGTTCATCTTCGTTATCAACGACGATATAGATCTTTCCCGTATATCCGCCCTTACGGAGCGTCGGAATTGTATATACTCTGTCCGCGCGCCCGTGTGAGAGAATCAACACGGCAAAATCATTCCGCATCGCCGCCGTCCTCCCCGATCATGTCCCGAATCGTTCCGTTCAGCTTGGCATAGCCCAGCGCAATGGCGTCATCCACGTCGATGATGACCAGCGCCGAGTGTTCCATGAGCCGCTGCATCTCCGGCGTTGCCTGTGCGTAATACTCGGCAATGGCTCGGTAATTGAAAACATTATGCCGTCTCGCCGCCTGCACGAGAAAATTCTTCTCGTCCTGCGTTACACCGGAAGCCTCAATCTCTCGAATCAGCTCATCCGTTCTGCCGCTGTCCAGCATGTCCGCAAAGTTGGGTATCTCGCCCCTGACCTCGTACTGCGGAATGTTGACGCTGCTGGTATATTTGCCGTCCTCCCCGTCTTCTTCGCCGGGCATTTCAAAACCGAACTGCTCCATGTCCAGCCCCTCATCCGCGATGTCGCCCAGCACATCATCCAGCAGATCGTCATCCCACGGCGTTTCCATCGTGCTCTGATTATGCTCAAGCATATAAGCATCTCGGTCACGTTTGGAAAGATGGTCAAGCATGATGCACGGAACGCCTTCCGCCGGAATCCTGATTTTTCCATCCTGCACAAGCTGTTTCAGCGCTTCCAGCCGTCCATGCCCTTCCACCACAACGTGTTCTTTGCCCCATACGCCGATAGGGTCAAGGAATCCAAAATGCAGAATGGAGTTTCGTATATGCTCAAGTTGCTTTTTCGTGTGCTTTTTCGGGTTCCTGGGATTCGGGCTGAAACCCTCAATCGGCAGGTGATGTGCCGATTCTGCCCACTTGATTTCTGCCATGCTTTTTTCCTCCATCGTCCTTGGGTTTTTCATCACGGCGTTTCAAGCACGCCGCAAATGGGCAGTAAGCCTTGCCGCTGGATGTGCTGAGATAAACGCAGCTCAAGCAGCGATATGGTGCCCTGACCTCGCTTTTTCTCATAAACGCCTCCATCAGCAGGGTACAAAAAGAGCCGTCCGGGTTTTCGCCCGTCGGCTCTCTGCTGTTCACTTTTGACACGATAATTATAGCACGCGTAAAATAGCCTGTCACGGTCAAAACCCAGATAAAAAGCGGTCAAATTCCGGCACTTGGCGCATTTTTCTCCGATTTTTGAATCCTCCTCATGCCGAACACCGTATCTCGGAAGCTCTCTACCTGTGCAATCAGTTCATCGTGTGCCTCCGCGTTGGCCACGCAAAGCAGCCCCAACCGATTCTGTATCATATCCTGATAGTAGTCACAGATATCATTGGCCTGCTGAAGCAGATTGGTCAGGTTACCCAAATCCGCATCCGTCATGCAGTATTCATCCTGCGTTTCTTCGGGCTCAACGCAAAGTTTCGGTTTCTTCATAAATTTCTCCCGTCTCCCCGTCTGGCCGCTAGGTCAGCCTGCTTTTTGTTGGTCAGGCGGCCACTACCGCCGCATTGAGGCGCTGCCAATCGCTCCTGCTCATCCCCAGCACCGTATAGCCGATGCTCTCCATCTCCGTCGAGCGGTCGTAGCTTTCTACATCCTGTGCCGCTCGCGTAATGGCATTAGATAAGCCATACAAGGACAGATCTCCGCCGCGAATCAAATGATCCAGGACACCGCTTCCCTCCGCTTTGTTTAAGCCGTAATCTGCGGCCGCCAGCTCCACCATCTGTGGAATGTCCGTACTGGTGATTTTGGCTTCTTTCGCCTCCCGCATCATTTCAATCACCCGTTCAAAACGGGTCTGGTCTACCACCGCTCGAACGGTATCTCTTACCTTGAGTAGCAACGCGCGGTCATCGGCCGCCAGCGTTTCACTGCTGTACAGGGTGTAATCCTCCGCTGCTTCGTTTCCGCGCCCAACATGGTATTTTCGCGTTCTGGCATCGTTAACCACCATACCATTGGTGCAAACCAGCCTGTATACGAGCGGCTGAATAGACATACTGCCCATGCCGACCTCGGAATTGGTAATGAGGATGCCCGATTGCACGATATCACCGGGGACGACCTCCGCTGTCAGCCGCGGATTTACCGCCTTGAGATACATCTTGCTTTCAGTAATCTCACAGCTTTCAATCCGCACATCCGGCATTTCGGCAAGAATCGGAAGCACAGCTTCTGCAATTTCGGCATTATCGATTCGTCGATACCGTTCGGAGAGGAACGCCCTCGCGTTGCCGTCCAACGTGCGCACCATTCGCTTTTGCGGGGTCATCGTGAACCAGCTGTTCACGTTCTGTGCCAGCAGTTCGGGATTCTCTGCGCGCATCTTATCATAATATTTAGCAGGGATGCCAAGCGCCGAACCGATCTGACGATGGGCAATTTCTCCAACACCCAACAGCGTACTGACGTTCTTGCTGTCATTGCGCATCATCATTTGATACGCTCCGGCTTCGACGAATCCCATCTCCAAGTTACGAGTGTCCAGCAGATAATCCCGCTTCGCGTTTCTCTGGCGCTCCAACTCCTGCGCCAGTTCCATAAGCGATCGTCCATTTTTCATTTTGCATTTCCTCCTGTTGGTCATTTCATCAGCCTTTGGGGCTTTGTAGAACGCCCAGCATCCGGGCGTTCTGAAAACCTCAACTGTCAGGCGTGTGCATAGCTTCTGCGGCGATCAGGCAGATACGCTTCAATGTAGATATCATCCTCGCGATCTTCCATATCGTTGGAACAAATCTCGCATTGGAAGGTCTGGAAATCTCCGTTTGCCCCTTCCGTGTAATAGCCGGTCACACGGCAGTCCATTTTACCCGTCAACTTGCAAGCAAGCCTCTCTGCCTTTCTGATTTCTCCGCGCTTCGGTTCATTCATCGTTTTTTTCCTCACTTTCTCAATGCGCGTTCTTGATGCACCACTCGATTGCGTGCCCTGCATCCACAAAGGTTTGCTTGGCAACTTTCAAAAGTTCCAGTCGGCACTCCTCTGCCGAGAAGTCCTCCTCCGGGTCATCCACGAAGCCATAAACAGCGGCCTCCGTTTCTCCTTGCCAGTTCATTTGCGCAACCAGAACTCGGTCGCCAAACTGCATCATGCTGTCATGGCAAGGTTTGAGGCAACCGCAAAAGATCTCCATGCAGGTGCTCTTCGGAAAATCAATCAACTGCTTTTTCATTCTCCGTTTTTCCTCATTTCTTCAATTTGTTGTATTTATTCTACATCAATCAATAGAATAAGTCAATATGTTTTTGTATTTTTCTTTACTTTGTTGTAGATTTCTATTTACAGCTTATAGATAACCGCGCTATAATAGAGGGCAAGGAGGTATATTATGTTTTCTTTCAAAAAGCTGTGGCATAAACTGCTCGATCTGGGCATGACAAAAGAGCAATTCCGTACTGCCGTTGGTTTATCCCCGACTACAATCGCTGCGATGGGAAAAGGTGTTGGCCTAACGCCAAAGGTTCTGGCCAGAATATGCGAGTATTTGCATTGTCAACCGGGCGACATCATGGAATACATTCCCGGTTCTTCGACTTCCGAATTTCCCCATGAAACAAAATAAAGGCGTCGAAATCGACGCCTTTTCTTTATGCCTCATTCATCTGTTGCGACACCTCGACCATGCGCTCCAATCCTTGGCGCATCACATACTTGAGCGCTCCCTCGGTCATCCAGTCCCCGTATTCATCCGAGTATCGTTTCACCGTTTCCCGCCAGCGCAACCCGCTGACCAGATGCGCCATAATAACAAACCGCTCACGTTCCAGCAGCGCGGAGAGGAGGATATCAAGCATGTTTTTTCTGGCTTTGAGGCTTTCCAATTCCTGTGTATCCGCTCGAAGACTATCTATGTCGGCCATCGGCAAATCATTCATCAGCACCATAGCCGTCCGCTCCGTCGGGCTGATCGGTGATCCGTGCGCCACGGGCATATCTGTAATTTGAGGAGAACCAAGCTGCGTCCCTGCAATAAAACCTGACCCCCTGTCCAGACTGACTTCTGCTCGGCGAATGCGATACGCAAGCACATCCATCCGCGTACACATTTTACGGTAGTCATACAGGTACGTCATCAGTTTTGTCTTCGTCATACGCGCTCCGCTCCTCCTCCGTCATTATTCCCAGCAGTAATGCACGGTCAAGAACCAGCTTTCTAAGCTGCATCGCCTTACTTATCGCCCTGTTTGCCGTTTCTGCCAATTCGATGGCAGCTTTCGCCTTTTTGTCTGCCGCCTGCCAGACTGCTTGCCACATTGCCGCCGCTCCGAGTGCAAAATCCACTCTCGCCAGCACCATCAGTTTCACTATCTCCAGCATGCTTTCCTCCGTTCCCCCACGCTATCGCTTAAAACGGCAGTTGGTCGTCGTCCACCTCGGTGAACCCGCCGTAGTCGCCATGATGCTGTGGAGCACTATCCGTCCTGCCGTCCTTGCCGGCCGCCTCGATATAGCCGTCCTGTGGGGCGCTCGTCGGTGCGCCGAAACTACCGCTGTTCTTTTGCGACTGCGATGTTAGAAATTCGACTTCCTCCGCGACGATATCCCACGCTACCCGCTTCGCGCCGTCTTTGGCCTCATAAGTGCGCGTTTGAATCGAACCCGTCACCGCAACTTTTCTTCCCTTGGACAGGTAGCGGCTGCAAAGCTCGGCCAACTGCCGCCATGCGACAACGTTCATAAAATCCGTCTCCTGCTGCCCGGTTTGAGAATTACGAAACCGTCGATTCACCGCGACGGTAAAGTTGCAAACGGGCGTACCTGCGCTCGTACTTTTCAGCTCCGGGTCTCTCGTCAGGTTTCCGATCAGAAATACTTTGTTCATTCCCCTTTTTCCCCCCGTTTCTTTTCGTCCGTATGGCATATCTGGTCTATTTCTTCATCACGCCGACGCTTTTCTTCCTCAAGTGCCCTCTGCGTGACTCTCATACAGGAATACGAACAGAAATACACATATCCGTCAGCTTTCCCCTTGGCTTTCATGGACAGTTTATAAGCATGCTGCGGTGTTTTATAGAACGGTTTCCCGCACTGCCAGCACTTACAACGCGTCCGACTTACCATTCCGCCATCCAGCGATGCCGTTCCATGAATGAACTCGTGAATTTTAGAATCACTCATCCGGCACAGCCTCCTTCTCCTGCTGCGGCTCATCTCTGGGGTGATCTTCTGGGATGCCGCACATATTATGCCAGCGCGTGTGCATATCATAGGCGTGCATCCATGTCATATCGCTCTTCTTCCATTCCCGTAACCCGTCCCGAATACCGTAAAGCATCTGGTACAGTGCCGAATCAACCGTCATTCCGCCTGCCCCAGTTCCCATCAGCGGCATAAACACTGCCGCGTCGGCTGTCATGCTCAGCTCGTTTTTCACCGTCAAGACGGCCGCGCGCGCCGCCTGATAGACGTAATCTGTGCCGACAATCTCCATCGGAATCTGCATGGTCGGCACGTAGATGACATTGGGGGAATTTGCAACTTTCGCCCGAAGTGCCGTCCCGATGGGCATTTCTGGCCCATACAGCTGGGCAATCCTCGTCTGGATGCGTCCTTCGATGCCCGGCCACATCTGTGCAACAGCCAAATCAACGCCGCCGTCCATCAGCCCAAAGCTGTTGCCCGAAGTCACGACAACATCCTGCTCGTGATTTTTCCCTGCTGCGCCAAGTCTTCCAGCTTGCCGCATACAACCTGTATAGTCCTTTCCCTCTTTACAGCATTAAAAATGAACTCGCATACATCCTGATTTGGATGAAAAAAGATGATTCTCATGCGTCTTTTTCCCTTCTTGCTCTTTGCTTTCGTCAATTCTTGATGACAGATATGATCAAAAGCGCCGCAAATAACGTACCGCAGTAATTCAACGGACTTTCAAACATAAAGCGAAGGACTTCGACCATCAGCGCGCTTTCTTTCTTTTCTTCGTCGGTTTATTGCTCATCGTCAGGTATCCCGTTTTCTTTTTACGAAACAGCTTGCCCAGAATCTTCATTTTTGTTTGCTCCCTTCATCTCGCAAAAAACTCGCCGATGCGGCTTCTTGCATATTCTTCTTCCGTCGCACTGAACCAATATTGAACGATTGCACCGTTCTTTTCCCCCTCAATGCAGATTCGGTACTGTGGCCCATGGCTGGTGCTGCTCGACCTGCCCGTATCCGCATCATAGCGATATGATGAATAGGCCGTCGTACAGCCTTTATCCACCACAATTCCGCACTGAATCGAATTGCGTTCATTTTCAACAAAACCGACAATGCCAAGGGCAATCAGGCACATGAGCACCGCAAAAAAGACCATTACGCCGATGAATCCCCAGTCAATCCGCCTCACCTTGCACCTCCATTTTCTCTGCCGCTTTAATCCATTCTCTCGGAATCCGTCCATTGAAAGCCCTCCACTGCTCTGAATATGGATATCCATCAAAAACAATTTCCGCACCGGGAACGGCTTCGGAAAGCTGCTGCCTATCGAAAATATTTTTCAGCCACAAATCGGGAATTTCAATCGTCAACCGCCATGCCGTCCGGCTATACTGGACAAAGTTCTGCGTTGCCCAGCTTTGATGCGTCGGATCGGGGTCACAGGTCAGCCACACCCAGCCCGTATACATGACAAAGCCTTTCTTCTCTGGAACAGCAACTCCGCCCATCGTCAGGCCATCCTTCAAAATACGCCAGAGCAGTTTGTCAGCACAGAAATGATAAATTTTCACGGCTTTATCCTCCTCTGCTTTTCTTCTCTGATGTCGTTTAGGAAATACAGCCACTTCGGCTGGTCGATCTGCTCATCTCCGAGACTGTCCGCCTCGATGATGTCCCTTTCCATAACCGTCAGCGTCTTGCTGTCCAGCTTTGGCAGCAACGGTCTGATGAAATCTATCACCAGACCCGGCATATAGGTCTGCCGACCGATGCAGTACCTCACGGCGCAAATCAGTACCGCGCCGAAATCATTGTTCTGGTCAGATATCTTAATCATTCGTCGTCGCCCCCCTCCCAAGGGTGGTTCTCCATCTCTTGCTGTGTCGCTTTTCTCTGCCAGCAGCGCCAGTATTTGCCATACATATCGATTTCGTGACCTTTCGAAATCGGTCTTCTACTTATCCCACGGGAATTGCTGAATAAAATCGTCACCCATAATTTCTCGCAGGCTCGATTTCATAAAAATCGGAGTCTTTTGCTGCGCGGAACAGTATGCCAGCTCATCAATCCAGCTCTTTTCTGGAATAACCTTGCCTTTCCGATTGCCCGTTTCCGCGCCGACAATAATCCAATCTACCCGCTGTTCCGGCGGCGTGTCGAAGTAATTCAGCCCGGTAAACGGTGCAAAAATCGGTTCGATAGAAACAAACGTTTTTGCCTTTCCACAGAAGAAATATTCCTGCATCGGATTTTCGCAAGTCGTCCCGTACCAGAATCGGTCATTGTTCAGCGGCAATATGCCCGCTTGAATCAGCTTAATATATCGTTTTGGATTCTTGGTCAGGAACAGGTAGCGATGCTGCGGCGCAGCTTTGCAAGCCTCAATTACCGCACTGATCCACTCCGTCGGCACCCACTCGCCAAACAGATCTGCCATGCTGCACACGAAAATGGTTCTTGGCTTTTTCCAGCGTTGCGGCTCATCCAGCTTGTATCGGTGAAGGGTAGGGTCGAAGAAATAGGGATAGGGGGCAACCTTTTCATTTTTTGCGTCAAAGTACGGCTCGTTTAAGACGTGATTTTTCCCGGAGGAATACTCATAAACCACGCCAACATTTTCAACAGGATCTTCAACGTCGTGATAATGCGGTGCTACATGGCAGGCACCACCAAACCGCTCCATAATTCCTCGGGCGTAGCAGTATTGACAGCCGTGCAGACAGCCGGTGACAGGATTCCACGAGCTGTCGCACCAATCAATTTTCGTCTTGATTCCCATTAAAATCGTCCTCTTTCGGTGGTAAGTGAAGTTCAGGAAGAAGGGCTCTGTAATCGTCGCAATCAATTCTGAATGCTTCATCAGAAGCCATTTCTTCGACCGACTTTTTAAGTTCATTCATTGACATCGAATTGTTCCTCCTGCAAATCAAACGCGATTTGATTTTTATCTCGCCCTTGTCCTTCGCCAGTCCACCATCGAAATACACCCTCTCCATCCTTCCAGAGACTATAATTGTCAGTTTTCCCGCTTTTTCTTCTTGCGGCAAGCATATCGTCAAACGCGCTGATATAGAGTTTCTTGTATATCGGCCATCGTTCAAATTCCCTTTTTTGAGATCGAAAACCGCCGAGAGGACAACCTATGCATCCAAGCCGTTTGCATCCTTCATCGTATAAACCACAATATGGAACATTATAGTGCTTGATAAACTCCCACACTTCCGTGTCGCTCCAATCAATTATCGGGTTTATAAGTGTCTTATGTGTGCGATAACACATTTCGACCATTCTTCTGTTTGGATCATTGTCCGTATTAAGCACAACTCCCCCTTTGCTTGTCCGATTTAGTTCCACACCGCTTGAATCTGCTGCCCTGTATAGCTCCTTGGTTGGGTCTGTAAAAGTCACCAAGCCTTGATTATTCCTTCGATTCTTGCTCTCTGCCCATCTGACGCCCGTAACCGTCACACGACCCGAACCGTGGGGTTCCTTCAAGTATTCACAGCAATATCTTGCAAACCGAGTAGGTGGAAATTGTTTCATAATAATCAATTTTCGCATCGAAAGCTCAGGCTTTATGATCTCTGTATCTTTATGATACTCCCGGATAAAACGTACAAGTTCAGGGGGATCAACGGTTGTCGCACTGTAATGCGAATCATGCTTAACCCCTGCAAGGGCACACAGTGCTTTTGCTGTACAACTGTCTTTGCCTCCCGAATCAGCCACATAGTACCCTTCGCACGGCTCAAAGGTTTTCAGTCTTTTGATGGCCACTTCGACTTTATCTTGCTTATTTCCGAACATGTCTACCGTAATAAGTGCCATCAGTTTTACCTCACTTTTTCATATCTGTCCGGCTCATGGGCATAGCATCGGATGCAGAACATGCACGCCGTCGGTTGTGAATCATTCTCATGGCTGCATCTGCCGCATGCGTCCCTGTACGCCAATACGCAAATCTCCTGATGCTCGGCGACGGGACACGATTCTCCAATATACGGGCTTTCAAACCGTGTGCACCGCCCGTCCTCAAATGCTCTACACTCCATTTATTTACACCGCATTTTTCTCGTCGAGCAGGTCAAATAAGGTCGGCGCGGCGACCTGTGCTTCGGCCGCACGCATGTAGCCCACGCCGTCGCGGAAGTAGTCAAGGTTGAGCTCCACGCCGACACCTCGCCGTCCCATGTCCACCGCCAGCTTCGGCACGGTGAATAACCCTGCAAACGGGTCAAATACTGTATCGCCCGGATTGCTGTATCGGTTGATGAGCCTTTCTACAATGTCCAGCTGAAGCGGGCAGACGTGCATCTGCGCCCGCCGTTGGCTCTGTGTCGTATTCAGCGTCCGCATGCGATTGATGTCGTCCCATACTTCGTCTGACCAGCTTCCTGGCGCAACCACCATGAACGTAGCAGGGAGTTTGCCTTCCGCATCGAGCTTCTTTGCCAGTTCGACATGCTCCTCATAGCTATATACATTCTCTCTGCTGAACTGACGGTACAGCTTTTGCAGTTTGTCCGTCGGTGCAGTTGCCAGCTCGGCCTTTCCAACCAGACGGTCGCCGCTGGAACGCCAATAGCCGTGCGCATCAATTTGCCATTGTGCGCGGGTGTAGTCCTCCTTGCTCTTGGCCACAGGCTCATCCGCATAAGCGCGGCTCGTGTCCGTGGGCAGCTTGCGGAACAGCAGAATGTATTCTGGGCATCCCACGCCCATCTTCGTTCCGTCCTTGCATTGCTCCGTCCAGCCGAGGCGGTAGGTCTGGTTGTTTTCCCTCACCACGTCGGTGACAACGGTGATCATCCCGAAATACTGGAATCCCGCTTTCATGTAATGCTCGATGCACAGTGCGTGAAACGGTTCCATTGTCGGCATGCCCGTCCCCGTTGCATTTCCGAAAAGTACCCTATCCTTGACGTGGCAGGCGAATACGCGCCCTGGCTTCAAGATGCGAAGCAGATTCGGCGACAGGAAATCCATCTGCTCGAAGAAGCGCTCCGTGTCCTCGTTGTGGCCGAAATCGTTATAACTTGGCGTATACTCATAGTGATTGGAAAACGGGATGCTGGTAACAATCAAGTCAACGCTGTTATCTTCCATTCTCGCCGTTTCCTCTACACAATCAGCACGCACCGCTTTATACCGTTCTCCGCAAATTTCAAGCCGTTCTACGCCCATGCTTCTGCACATCCTCTCCATAATCAGACCGTCATGCAACCCGTATTTCTTGACGATGGCAACCATCTGACGTTGAAGCTCCTCATGCTGCCTCCATTTTTTGAGCAACGCTTCCTTGACCTGTGCTTCACTCTCGACATAAATAATGTCGATTACAACTTCTTCTGTTTGCAGGAAACGGTATATGCGATGAACAGCCTGTATAAAGTCGTTGAACTTATAATCAATTCCCAAAAAGATTGCTCTGTGGCAATACCGTTGGAAGTTGCAGCCCTGACCGCTGATTTCTTTCTTCGTTGCCAGCAGCCGTGTTCTTCCCTCCGAGAAATCCACCACACGCCGTTCCCGTTCGTCTAGATCCTGTGTACCGTAAACCTCTACGGCCTCCGGCAATGCGTCCTTTATCGCATGGCGTTCGCTCTCAAGGTCGTGCCAGAGAATAAAATGATCTTCGGGCGCGCTGTTTACAATCTCGGTCATTTTGGCGACGCGCACGTTCAAACTCTCCCGTTTCTCTCGTGCTTCATCCTGAATGGATACCGATGCGTCACGGATGAGCTTGACTTGCCCGAATTTATCCGTTCCCGCGCTCGAATGGTCAACAGACAGTTCATGCCAATTCACCGTCAGTTTCGGCAAATCATAGCCTTCGTCTCCATATCCCAAATCGCTCGGCTTTGAAATCAGCAGTGCCCAGCTCGCCACCCACAACCAGAACTCCTGCTCCTTGTGTGGATATAGCGTCAGATGATTTGCCTTCGTGCTGTCCCTCTGGAAAAAGCGCGTGAGCGCCTGGCCGGAATCCATCACTTCAAGAAATGCTGCATAATGAATCAATTCCTTATAACGGTTCGGCGACGGTGTAGCCGTACAGACCAGCTTATACTTTACGCCCCGGAATTTCTGTAAAAACGTTTGATAGGTCTTGCTTCCAAAGCTCCGCAGCACACTCGCTTCATCCAGCGCCACCGCACAGAATTTCTTCGGGTCAATGTCTCCGTCGCGCACTCGTTCGTAGTTCGTCATCACAATCTCGCCGTCGTATGCATCCGCTTCAGCCTGCGTCCTGACGTATGGCGGCGCTTCGTAGTGCAAAAGCGCAACCGCATCGCGGCTAAACTCCTGCTTCACGCCCAGCGGCAGCACGATCAACGCCTTCGCGTTCGGGTTATCACTTACCCGTTCGTGCATAACAACCTGATGGCAAAATTCAATTTCCTGCGCCGTTTTGCCCAATCCAAAGCTCTCGAACAGTGCCCGCCGCCCTCCGGCAATCGCCCATTGCACCGCATCTTTTTGATGGCCTTTCAGCTCCGGATTAAGCTGGCCTCTGTCGATTGCAAATCCGCTTTTCGGCGCAACAACAACCTTGCTTTTCAAAAAATCGGTGTAGTTCATTGCGCTGCCTCCGTTTTTTCATCACCGCAAAGTTCCGGCAGATTCGCTCTGACCAACGCTGCCGGAATCGGCGGACAAACAGCGTTGCCGCATCTGGCGACCTGCTCCGCCTTCGGATAAGCCTTTCCGTCCACATCTACATCAATGATGTAGTTTTCAGGGAATCCCTGCGCATCAAAAAGCTCGCGCGGCGTCAACATCCGCAGCCCGATGTCCACAATCTGATATTTTTCTCCGCGCACCGTAACCAGTCCAAGCCTGTCTTTGGATGTAATCGTCGGTGCGGGCTTCTCACAGGATGCCGAATTATCTCCATGTCCGTAATACTTGACCAGGAACGCTCGAACATCTCCAAAATGGCCAGCTCTGGCCGTAATGGTGTTGAGCGGTTCATCTGCGCATTGCCCATCACAATTATTGTTGAACTGCGTCACATAGGCCGCGCACAGCGCATTATGGTCGATGGCCGTTACCGTCGGCAATGGAGCATCCGCCGCGCTGGCCGGACTGCTCGTTCCGTAGAACTTGCTGATAAATGCGGAAACCATTCCATATCGGTTTGAAGCATCCACGGTCATAATCGGTTTGTCTATCGTTTGCCCGCGCACTTCGCCGTCCTGCTCATCGTGATACTGAATCATCATGGGCATGACTACGCCCGTGCCATGCCTGGCCGTGATCGTATCCAGCGGTTCTGCGATATCCTGTCCCCTGAAATTTTCACCACCATGATTGACTTGAATAATGAATGGCGACGGGTTCTTCAAAACAAATTTTTCAATACCTCTCGCAACTCTGCGCATAGTCTTTTCCGAAAGTGGACGAACAGCATGAATCCCATACTGCTTGAAAATTTCCTCGCTCGTCGCAAAAATCGACGGGCATGGGAGGTTGAAATCCAGCACATCAGCTACCGGCACCCACGGCTTTTTCATCCCTGCCAGTGCCTCAAAGCTGCCCGGCGCCGCGTGCGTCGGTTCAGGCCAGACAATCGGTTTTCCGTCGCAACGCGCAATCAGGAAGAACCGTTTCCGAATGGTCGGCGCTCCATAATCACACGCCCGCATCATCCTGTACTCGACCTTGTACCCTTGCCGTTCAAGCTGGCTGACGAACCGCCGGAAAGTTTCGCCCTTATATCGGGGATCTGGCCGATTATCCTTATCAAGCCGTCCCCAGTCCTGAAATTCTTCTACGTTTTCCAGCATGATAACGCGCGGATGCACTGCTTTCGCCCACTTTACCGCAACCCAGGCCAACCCTCGAATATGCCTGCTGACAGGCTTTCCGCCTTTCGCCCTGCTGTGATGCTTACAGTCCGGCGAAAACCACGCCAGCGCCACAGGCCGCCCCGCACACGCCTTGACGGGATTAACCTTCCAAACATCCTCCTGATAATGCTCGGCTGTCGGATGGTTTGCTCTGTGCATCGCAATCGCCGCCGGGTCATGGTTGATGGCAATATCCACGCTGCGGCCTATTGCCATTTCAATACCCGTTGATGCGCCGCCGCCACCTGCGAAGTTATCCACGACAATCTCGCTCATTTGACTTCACTGCTTTCTTTTGATATAATGAATACGGTTTTTTGAGGAATGTCCTGCCCGCGCCCCTAACGCGGACAGGACGTTTTTTGTTTATGCGATAATCGTAACCATGCCGCTGGTTACCAAGTTATCCAGCGCCTTATCCAGATACGCGTGAATATCCTGAATCGCCCGATGCTTCCACAGGCCGCCGTCTGCCTCGTAAAGCGCAATCTCCGGCGTGCCCTTTCCATCGCTGTTCCTGATACGCAGAATGAACGGGCTTTCCGGCTGATCAATCTCGCAGAACGTGCGGAACGGCCTCAAATACACAGGATTTTTGATGACCACATCGCTGACCCGCACAACGCCGTCACGCACCGTTACACGCTGACTGATGCCGTCGTCGCTGGTGTTTGTCCCCTTCTCTACGCTCAAATTGCCAACCACCTTGCCGACTTCCAACGAATTGTCGGTTTCAATAAACCGGCTCTGAAGCTGCACGATGAATTCTTCCTGCCCAATATACCGCCCGAACTCGAATGGCTCATTGTCGGTCACGACACGTGCCAGCTCAGCTCGAACCGCGTAATCATCACTGCATTTAATCCCGTACAGCACAACCTTGCGCGGGTCGGTCACCTGTACGACCAAATTTCCAAACTTATCCAGCTGACCATCCGGGTCGTTCAGGATATAATCCACCAGACCGCTCAGCGTGAAGATGTTCACAGTCGGAAGAACCGCCGGAAACGGTTCTTTGATACGCACCAAATCATTCGTGTTGACATACATGCGGCCGTCAATCTCCTGCACCGTATAGCTACGGTTCTTGGTGCCCAGCTCGTACAGGAAGCGCATCGCCTCAGCGTCAAGCTCTCCCAGCTTGAACAGTGGAACTTCCTTCATTTCGCCAACAATGCTTGCCATAATTTACAGGCTCCTTTCTTTTGCTCGGAACGACACAATCTGCGGCATCGTTCCCTGTTCATCCTGCGGTTCATCTTCCGTCGTGCCAATCGGCATGCTGACAGCTTCCGGCTGCACATTGCCGGCCATGTCGAGCTGCCCCGCCACCTGATTCAACTTCTGCGTCGCATAAATCGTTCCGTCATCCGTCTGATCAAAGAAAACGCTCTGCTTCACAGGCGTAGGCGGCGCGAAACTCTCCTTCACATCAAAAGACATCTCGCCTCCGTCCCTGCTCTCGGTCGGCTTAATAGTCAGCACCATCGTGATTTTGCGCGCCCGTCTGGGCTCCGTGTTCGGGTCAAGAATGTTGCGCGTCATTCTGCCGAGCGCATCTTCCCAGCGCTCCTGCACTGCGCCTCCCATCAGGCGGCTCAGATCTTTGAGGTTGCCAAAAGTCTGGCTCATTGTGTTTTACCCTCCTTGTGTGTCTCGCTCAAATGCGAAGAAGTTCATGTGTGGTGCATCGAAAGCAATCGGCAAAATACCCTTGCGGCCGTTTCGATTCTTCGCCACATTGATAAGCATGAATGTCCATCCGTTCGCCTGACAGGATTCGGCCATCTGCTGCCACGGCTCCGGAACAGTCCGAATATCCGGCGCATGCAGAATCAAAAACTGATTCGCGTCCTGCTCAATGGTGCCGCTCTCTCGGCTTTCGCTCATTTTTGGCATCCGCCCGCCTTCGCCTATTCCCATTTCGGACTGACGATTCATCTGCGTCATGGCAATAACGGGAATTTTCAGTTCCATTGCCAGCCGTTTAAGCGCTCTGGAAATCTCGCCGACTTCTTCCGCGCGGTTGTTGGTCTTTCTGCCGCTCCTGAGCAGCTGCAAGTAATCCACGACAATCATATCGAGCCCCGTATCCTGCCGCTGTCTGAGGGCAAGGGAACGGATTTGCAAAGGGGTCTGTGCCTGCGTGCTGATGCTCAGCTGGATTTGCCCTATTTCCGCATACGCGGCAACGACGCTCTGAATCTGCTCATCGGAAAAGTTGCGCGCTTCAATGACATCCACCGGCACGCCTGAAAAACGCGCTATGATGCGGTCATACAGCTCGGCTTCGTCCATCTCAAGCGATACATACAGGACATGCTTTCCCGACCGTGCCGCGTTGGTAGCGATAAACAGCCCCAATGCCGATTTGCCAACGGATGGCCTTGCGCCGATGATGCACAGCTTGCTGCCTCGAATCCCGCCGCCCAACACACCATCCAGCCGCCCAATTCCCGTGTGCATGCTGTCATCCGTTTTCTGTTCGGCAAACAGATAGTCGTGCATATTGAGAATCATCTGCGGGATGGAAACAATCTCCTGGGTCGGCCCATTCTTCGCCAATTCATCAATCTGCCCGCGAATTTCTTCCGCCGCCTTGACAGGATCAGTCAGCTCGTTTCGGGCAAGCTCTACGGTCTGTTGAGCGATTTTGCACAGCGCCCGCCGCATGCCGGCCGCTTTGACGTTCGCCACATACTGATCACACAGCACCAGCGACGGCATGCCGCTTTGCAGCAGGTCAACCAGTAGCGTAGAATCGAAATTCGGCATCGCGTCCGAAACAGTAACGAGGTCGCATGTCTTATTTTGAGCATCCAGTTTTTGCATGACGGCAAAAACTTCGTGGCAAATCAAATCCGTGAAATCTTCAAGCGTCAGCTCAATATTTCGCGGAAGAATATCGCCTCGCAGGATAGCCCCGATAATCGCTCTCTCGCTTTCAGTCGCCTGATAGGCAGTGGTTTTCTCCTCACTCACAGGCACTCGTACCCCTCGTAGTAATCTTTGCCGTCCTTCGTTTCACAGATGGGCGGCGCAGCCTGATTGGACGGCTTTCCCCTAGCCCTGTGGTCGGCTGGTGCAATATCATCATCCGACCCGCCCTGCTTGCGGTACGCTCGAAGAATCCCCAGCACATAGCGCGAGGTTTGTTTATGCGCACGACGCGCCTTTTCGATGGCTTCCAACACCCACGCCTTTGGGAACTCCAGCATGAGCATGAAATCCTCATGCTCGTCTCGGGCATCCGGCGATGCAGTGTCCCAATCCTCACGGAAAATTCCGGCCTTTCGTCCTGCTTCTTCGATTTCCCGATTGATGGCAATCTGCTCCAGCAAACCTTTTTCCGTTTCACCAGAGGGCGGGGGCAGGCTGCTCGTTTCGCCCTTGCTGCTTATATCCTCCTCTCTCTCTTTTTCTAATTCTTTATCTGATTCTATATGTGTGCATCCGCAACCGTCCGAATCCGTTTGCATGTTTAATGCTTCCATTCCTTGCGTTTGCATGCGTTCGCATCCATCTGCATACGTTTGCTTTCCAGCCGCACTTTGTGGATGCCAACGTGCATTTGCAGCATTGCGCGTGCTTTCCGTGCGTTTTTTGAGGTTCTCAAGCCCCCGGTCTACGTTGCGCACCATCAGCGTGAATGCCATACTTGCCGCAGGGCAAAGCTCGCCCTTCTCCGGCCGCCTACCCTCTTTCGCGTATCTGGATAACGCCACAATGACTGCCATCGCGTCGGCAGGTTCGAGCTCATTGTTCAGCGCTTCCACATCGGCAAAGTCAAGGACAAACCCTCTGGCTTTTTCTGAACGCATTTACCTGTTACACCTCCTTTTTGCTTTTTCTGGTCTAAGTGCGGCAGCATGCCGCTGGTGCGGCGCGCCGGAGTTGAGCCGGCAATAGTGCCAAAGGGGAAGAACACTGTCAAAACCGTTTGCGCCGCATAGTGCCGGTCTTTCCCGGCTGCCAGTATGAATTTGCTATTTGATTTTGTGTCCGGCAGCGTACTCTGCCTCCCTTCTTCTGCCGCCTTTTCTACCGTTTCAGCTCGACTCCTTCTGCTTTGGCGGCCATCGGACTTAAACCGATATCTGCGCTCGGCGCTACTATCCACCGTGCGCTGCATTGCTTGTGCTACGCCGCCACGACGCGGGGGAATCTCCCCCGCATATTTATTACTTGGCCTGTTCGACCTGTTTGGGCTTTTGAGGCGGCATGAATGTTTGAACCATCTGCACCACTTCATCAAAGCGCGCTGCCGGAATATCGGCAACCCTGGCAATGCCCATACGCTTGAGCGCATCGCTGATTTCGCCCTGCCGCCCCGTTTCCTTCTCCATCTGCATGATCTTCTCGATCTGCTCTTTGGTAATAGTCTCGTTCTTCCCGTTTCCTCCAAGATGCGGGAATACTTCGCCCAGTGTCAGCGCGCCGTCATCAAAGCTGCATTTCAGCTCTTTGAGCTTGATCATGTGGTCGGCGTTCCAATCGTCAATCTTGGCGTTCAAGTAGTTCTCCAAATCCGTCCTCGTCACGCCCAGCTTTTCATAAATGCGCAGCATCTTCGCCACGAGGTCGGCGCGCTTTTTTTCGTCCTTCATAATCTCAACCAACCCATTGGATGATGTTTTTCGGCAGGCCGCAACCGCCGCCGAGGTTACATCGCCGGGAATAATCTGAAGGATGCAGGCGCGCAGTCTGCGGCTGCCCATGTTGGCTTCCAGTTCGTAGATATCGCGGTCATCGGTCAGCTTATAGCCGCCCGAACGTGTAGACCGCCAATGTTTCACCTCAAAATGGCGTGAAACGTAGGTGTTTGTCTGCAAATCCCATGCGAACGCGCGGATTGCACTGAACCCAACGCCATTCTTGGCTACGCCGCGTTCAAGCACTTCCATACCGAAGGTCACATTGCCCCAGTTTCGGGCAAGCACCTCTGCCAGCCGGATGGATGGTCCGGAAATCATTTCATTGCCGCGCGGGTACAGGTAGATCGCCGCATCCGCCAGCGTCGGACGCTCGCATTCCCGCAAGATGCAATCCATGCTCAAAAGCGGATCGCGCGGAAACTGGCGCGCCATCATCACCTGCGCTTTGACCTCGGATACCGCGCGAGCTTCTGCATTGGCAGCAACCGCATTGCCGGAATCATGGCGTTTTGAATCCATGCTCATACCGTTCGCCGGAGCAACCGCATACGGATTGATGACCTGCAAATTTTCGAGTTCTTCCATCTTTTTTCGTTCCTCCCTTACGCCTTTACGCTGATGGTTGTATCCTGATAGAACTCAACGCCGGGGATGCTGGCCTCGCCCTTGCTCATTCGGGCAAGTGCATCCAACGCTGTCTGATTGATTTTCCGCAGCTCCATACCATTCACATAGGCCGGCACAGCGGCTTCATCTACCACGCGTGCCTTCCAACGCTTGCTGACGGTTGTGCCGACCGCCTTCGCGGGTTCAGCAACCAGCACGGATGCTTTCATGTCCTCCACCATCTCGGCCATCGCCATCGAAACCGCCGCGCCGTGCATGTCCCCGGCCTGCTCGGCCTCCGCCGCCTCATTCATCAGACGGTCACGTTCGATCTGCTGGCGCTTGATGGCTTTCCGCTCTGCCTCGCGTCTGGCCTCCGCTTCCGCCGTCTGATACCGTGCCATACCCGCCTTGATGGTTTTCTCTGCCCGTTCCATCGGCGCAAGCATGACCTTCTCCTGCTCGCAGATACGGGCGTGTGCAGCTTTCGCCGCATCCTTGCTGGGTTTCCAGTATTCCTTCATCTGTTTGGAGCGCTTCTTGATTTCCACGAGGAACGCCGCCGCGTCCTCATACTCGCGCGCATTTCCGATTCGCATATTCTCGGCTCGCTCAATAATCGCCTGACCCGAAGCAGTCAACTGTTCTTCGATGCCGAGCGAACCAAGTGTCCGAATCTGCAAAACGTTGTCTGTTGCTCTTGCTTCCATGTACATCACTCCTATCTGATTTCCGCCTGCATCGCGTTGTAAATCGCCATGCAATGCAAAAAGTTTTTATATCCGTCATCGACCTGCCCGAAGTGATAACGTCCATCTCGCATAAGCTGTAAACCGTACAGCCGCCGAATCTTCATGCCGTGGCTTTGCATCGCATGGGCATACGCGCCAATCTGCGTGGCCAGCATAACGCTGTGATAAGCCGCGGTGCATTTCAGATCAACCACATCAACGCCCTGCCCATCGTCGGGTTCGATGTGCCCCAGCAAGTCCAGCGTCCCCGCATACATCATCTGTCGATGATAGGTGCGAATCTCGCTGCCCTGCCAAGTCGGCGAATAATCCTTGCAAAAACGGAGGAACGCTCGGACGTATGGCGCAGTATCTTCATCTGTTTCAAGCACACCATACCTGACATAATTGCTGACCTGTTCATGCGCCCGCGTTCCTCTGTCTGCCGCCGCATCCAACGCCGCCTGCGGAACGGCTGCATAGAGCATGCTGCTCATCGGAGACATAATCTGCGTCACACTCGGCAGAACAAGCCCGCCCAGCGTGTACAAATGCTGCTGCTCATCAAATGCCAGCTCCGGCCTTGACTGTATCTCCATCACACAGCCTCGCAATAATCCAGTTCTTCAAGGCTTGCGGCTTCCGCGCGGCTCTGGTACTCGTCGCAAACAACCACAGCGCTGTCCAGCGCCGTATATAAGCAACTGACCAAATCGCCAAGCTGCACGTCTTGCAACGCTCCTTTTTCGGTGGTGCGAATCATAGTTCGCAACTCCCTGCAAACACTTTCCAGATGATCGAGGATGGCGTATTCCGCTTCACTCATTGCGTACCTCCTTGACGTTTCTGTGACGAATCTGCTATAATAACAACAGCGCCACTTCTGGTCTGAATGCGGTGCGGAGGTCAGCATCTTCTCCATGCTGATCTCTTTTTTATTGTCTCGCCGCATTTTGTTGTTCTTCCTTCTTGAGCTTGCACGCCGCCCAAATGAAGAATGACACGCCTCCGGCAATGCCGAGCGCAAGCAAAATGCTCACGCCAGCCCAGAACAGATCAATCAGTTTTTCGAGCATTTCTTCCCGCCTCTTTTCTCGACTGTCTTTACATCATCGCGAATCACCCGTTCTGTCGCATGAGATATGAACTCACAAACCAGCGACCCAGCCTTGTCCTCATCCTCACCCGCCAAGGTTTTCACGACAACGCTGACACAGATTTCCAGCGCTTCAAGGATATCCTTCGCATTTCCGGCCATCGTCGTCATGCCGTTCTCGACTTTAATCAGGCAGTTGCCGTCACTGACCTTGGATTTTTCACCGCAAACGTCTTTGACCACCAGCTCGACAAACTTCTCGACAATCTCCTTGCGCATTTCGTCTTTCCTTCCTGCGCAGGCCACTTTGAGAACATTTATGGCAACGGCGGTTGCCTGTGCAAGCAGTAACTCGGCCGTTCCAGAAAGATGCAGTTCCTTGTTGTCCTTGCAATAAATCATAATTTTCGCTCCTATCTTCTCCGGGCTATCCGCCCATTCTCATCCAGCAGCCCGTCCATAACGAGCAGCTTTGTCGTGGCTTTCCGCCTTCTGCCAGCCTCTCGCTTTTCCGGGGCAGGCTGTCGCACCGTCCTGCGGCTCTGAATCCACGCATCAAGATCAGGCTCAAGCACGGCCAGATGCGGCCTTGTGGTGCTCGTTCCGATATTGACGCACGGCATTGTCCGCATAAGGTCGCTGGCCGTCCTGCGGCTTACGCCTAAGACCTTGGCCACTTCCTCCGTGTGGAGCAGCTTCGCTTTCATGCCGCTTTCCTCCTAGATTTGTAAGAGACCCAATGCCGTTTCGATGGCTTCTCTGGCTTCCTCCAGCTCTTGTCGATAGCTGTTCCGCAGCGTCGGGTCAATCTGTCCGTCGACGGCATCCCGCTCCACTCTATCTTGGAGCTTGAGCACATCGTCGATCTGATGCTTGGTATTGACGACCGCACCGAGCAACCCCAACTCTCGGCTATCGGACGCACCGAAGTATTTCACGATTTCGGGGTACTGCGCCCGTGCCCAGCGCCGGAACAAACCGACATCACGAAGCTGCTCCTCCATCATGTCCACGTCGGCCATCTCTGGAATCCAATCGCCGCGCTCCATGCGCTTGACCTGCTCAACAGACACACTGAGCAGCGCCGCAACCTGAATTTGGGTCAGCCCCGCCTCTTTTCGGGCATCCTTGAGAATCTGATGGGCTGGCTCGCTCACGTTCCCGCCTCCTTTCCGAACGAAATCTGTGTCTTTTTTAGAGAAAACCAAACAACTTCTGCAACTCTAAAGATTCATTAAATCGTTTATAATTTCTTTAGAGTTTTTAAGAGTGGCTATTCTCACCATCTTCTTCAATGATTTTCTCTGGCACTACGCCAAACAGCTTAGACAACCGCATAAGTGCTACCGCGTTTGGCAGGCAACGCCCGCTCTCCCATTGAGATACCGCTCCTACTGTTACGCCCGCTGCTTCTGCAACCTCTGTTTGCGTAAGCTTTCCTTTTTCTCGGAATTTCTTAATATTGCAAATCATCTTTAGCCTCCTTTCTTTAGTTTTCTAAATTATACTATAAAACTTTAATGTTGTAAATATATTTTCTGTAAATTTCTGATTTTTTCTCATTCTGATTGACTTCTCTTTTTTAGAAATGTAAAATTCAATCAAGAGAAAACTAAAAAGGTGGAATGTTTTTGAACCGTTTGAAAGAGCTGCGTCAGAAAAACGGCGTTAAGCAAAAAGATATCGCCGCTATGCTCGGTGTCACCGCTGGAGCCGTTTCCCAATGGGAGAGTGGGCGCGTAAATATCGACTGGCGCTGTGCCACAACACTCGCTGAAAAGTTCCATGTTACCCCTGAATACTTACTCGGTGAAACCGACATCATCGACAGCGCTTCTATTCGGGCTCCTGCCGCTGTCCGAATCCCTGTCGTCGGTACAATCCGTGCCGGAATCCCGCTGGCGGCCATCGAGGATATTGAGGACTGGGAGGAAATTCCAGCGGACATGGCAAAGAAGGGCGAGTTCGTTGCTCTGCGTGTCAAGGGCGATTCAATGCTTCCCGATATCAAAGATGGAGATGTCGCAATCATTCGTCGGCAGGAAAGCATTGAAAACGGACAAATCGCCGCGGTCATCGTCAACGGGGAAGAGGCAACAATAAAAAAAGTCCGGCTTTTGCCGGACGGAATCATGCTGATCGGTCTGAATACCGAAGTATACGAGCCTCATTTCTATTCAAAGCAGGAAATTTCTGATCTTCCCGTTCGCATTTATGGGAAGCTGGTCGAAGTACGAAGGAAATTCTATTGAGGAAGGTAACGCCAATGAAGAAACTCATATCTATTGTCTCTTGGGTTTTGCTACTCATTCCGATGATTTCTTTTGCGGAATCTTATCAGTTTGACGAACTACAGGAACTTTTCATTTCTTTGACTTCCAAGACAACCGCAACCGAATTTGAATCTGCTGTAAAAAAAACGGGGCTTCCCTATGCAAAGCAGGAATTTAATAAATCTGGTTCAGGAAAAGACCTTTCCTATGTTGTGGCTTTCACTGAGGGTGCGGCTCATTTCAAATATGCCGAATCTGGGGATAAGTTACATGTATCTTTTGATACTGGGAACAACTCGCTCCTTATGACTGCTCAATATTCAAACGCTCAAAAAGTAACATCTGCCTTATTCTATCAGTATGGCGTGTGGTATTCTTTCAACTTTGACAAGGGAAACGATTATTCTGGCTACTACTACATTCATCATTTCGGTGACGATGACGGCATTGAGATAATCTACAATAACGGTTATCACCAAAAAACAAAATACGTTCCATATTCTTCTGCCGAAGATGTCATCAACGCCGTCATGACATACGAAGATTAAACGTCATCCATTTTTTCAATTATTTTGCCAAAGTCGGCAAAATGGTCTATTCGAGAATTATTGATGATTCAAATTTTCATTGAACAATGATTTTTTCTAATCCCGGCAATCAAGATTTACCGATAAATTCATTTATCGTATTTCGGTTGACAAATTTCTCGATTTGTTGTATTATAGGCTAAAGAACTTATTGACGCCAAAAATACAAAAACGGAGGAATTTTGTTAATGGAAGAACACCTGAAACAGCTCTGCAATGAAAATCCGCTTCTGCTCACGACCATCCAAGGTGCGATCTTCTCCGGCTACGAACAGGCCAAGAGATTTGTCATTCAAAACGGCTGTGAATCCATCCAGCGCGATGGTTATGCGCGGCACGTCTGCATTGAACCTTGCGTTTTTCGCGCTATTGAAGAAGCGCGATTTTCCGGTGTCACCCTTTCATGCCCCAACAACATCGGCAAAACCGCTAAGCATCTCGAAATACGGACTCCTCACGCAATCTTAATGATTGCAAGCGGACGCAATACGTCAAAACCACCCAAGGCGAAATACCGTCAGCAAACCATTGATCAATTTTATTATGGCCAGCAGGTTTTACCCGGTGTTTTTCAATCCGATGAGCTCTGTCCCCCGTTGTACATTATCACTCATGCGCCTGATCGCCGGAAGAACAGCGTCACTCCCGCAACAATCTGCATCGGGCGTCCCAGCGTCGATCAGCTTTCATGGAGCTGTTTCTATAAATTCGACGATTTGGGTCTTGAGAACTACGCTACCGAAAACATCGCCGTCCGAGAATCTGTGTCTTTGAAAGAGACCGTCGTCAAAACCACTACGCTCTCTCTCAAAAAAGCCTGATTCGCACCGTAAAGGAGGAACTTTATTATGCCAGCCCCCACCACTATGTCCTGTCGTCTCACAGAAGGCAGAGAGTTGCGCGGGCTTTCCGTCGCCGAACTGGCTGAACAGATCGGAGTGACGCGCCAATCTATTTATAAATATGAAAACGGCACTCAAGCTCCAAGTGAAGAAACGGTTGAGCGCATTCAAAAAGCGCTCAACCTTCCCGCTTCTTTCTTCATATACTCTTCCGCCATTCCAGATCTTTCGTCTCGTCCTATTTTTTTCCGCGACATGAAAACCAATGAAGAAAAAAATCGAAAAATGTCCTATCGCTGGCTACAGATTTTGCGCGAACAGGTTGAACGCTATGAAAATTATCTGGACTTTCCGCCAGTGCATTTGCCTGAAATCGAATTGCCGGATATTTTAGACCTAACCGACGAAGATATCGACATCGCCGCCGAAAATCTGCGTCGGGCATGGGGATTGGGTGACGGTCCCATCGACAATGTAACCCAACTCCTAGAAAATAATGGATTTATCATTTTTAGAAAGTATCTGCCTGCGGAAAAAATGGATGCTTGTTCACTTGTTCTCAATGGACGTCCCTACATTCTTATCAACACCTATAAGCAAACCTGTTCTCGTGATCTCATTAACCTTGCCCATGAATTGGGGCACGTTATTTTGCATCAAAATATTTCGAGCGATGTCTTTCTATCTAAAGCAGACTTTGAAAGAATCGAAAAACAGGCATGGCGTTTTGCAAAATCCTTTCTGATGCCCCCTGCTATTTTTTCCGCTGAAGTTGGCTGTCCTACCTTAAATCGCTTTATCGCCTTAAAAAAGCGGTGGCGTGTATCTATTTCCGCCATGATTATGTACTGCCATGACCTCGAACTTATCGACGACGCAAGAAAGCAGTATTTTTTCCGCGAAATGACGCGTATGCACATTCGGAAAGAAGAGCCATTGGATAGCGAACTTCCAGTTGAGCAGAGTGCCTTGCTCAAAGATGCCGAAGAATTGCTTGTTGATTCTCAAATCTTCACCAGAACAAAATTATTTGAACTGTCGCGGCTCAACATTGGTGATTACTGCGAAATGATTGGATTACCAGAAGATCTTTTTGCTACGAAAACAGTCCGGCCTCAACTGCGAATTATTCAATCATAAGAAAGGATTATTCCATGAGCAACGATTTTCGTTTTCTGATGTACCAATCCGCCGAAGAAAATGTGAGCGTCAACGCCGTCATCAAAGACGAAACAATTTGGCTTTCTCAAAAGGGCATGGCCGAGCTGTTCGGCTGTTCGACAGACAACATTTCCCTCCACCTAAAAAATATCTTTTCCGACGGCGAATTGACGAAAGATTCAGTTACCGAGAAAATCTCGGTAACTGCCGCAGATGGTAAAAATTATCCTACTCAGTTCTACAATCTGGACGCGATTATCTCCGTCGGCTACCGCGTCAACTCCCGCCGCGCGACGCACTTCCGCATCTGGGCAACCAGCGTCTTGAAGGAATACATGACCAAGGGCTTCGCACTGGATGATGAGCGCCTCAAGCAGGGAACGGCTGCATTTGGCCACGACTATTTCCGCGAACTGCTTGAGCGCGTCCGCTCGATCCGCGCCAGCGAACGCCGCATCTGGCAGCAGGTGACGGATATCTTCGCGGAGTGCAGCATCGACTACGATAAAAACGCCGCCGTTGCCCATGACTTCTACGCCATGATTCAGAATAAATTCCACTATGCCATCACGGGGCAAACCGCCGCCGAAATCATCTATGACCGTGCCGACCGCACCAAAGATCACATGGGGCTGACCACATGGAAAAACGCCCCGGATGGCCGTATTCTCAAATCGGATGTTTCCATCGCCAAGAATTATCTGGATGCGAAGCAGATTCGTCAGCTTGAGCGCGCCGTCTCCGGCTATTTCGATTATATCGAGGATCTGATCGAGCGCGAAAATGCCTTCACGATGGAGCAGTTCGCCTCCAGCGTCAACGAATTTCTCGCTTTCCGCCGCTATGACATTCTGCCTGATAAGGGGCGCATTTCCGCCGCGGCCGCAAAAAAGAAGGCCGAAGCGGAATACGACGCTTTCAACAAAACGCAGCGCATCGTCTCCGACTTCGACCGTGAGGTGCAGCGCTTGATCGAATCCGAAAAGCGCAAATAAACATGTCTACTGGTTTGCACCAATCGTTTTGCCGTCGTTGGCAAAACGTTCAAATCCGTCGATTTCGATGGGTTTGAAAGAAGAAAGCGCATCTTTCGTGGTGCGCAATTTTTTGACAGTTCATCAGAACATACGTTCGTATTTTGGATATGGGAAGGGGTTGGGTTCTCGTGCCAAGGCAGCACCTCAAACGCCGAAAAGATGGGCGCTTCGCTTGCCGATATCAAGGAAAATGGTTTTACGGTTTGACAGAAGGTGAAGCCTTTGCTGCCCGCGATGCCTATAAGCAAATGCTGAAGCAGGGCATCCAGCGCAATGCCGATAGTATGGATGTTCGACATTACGCTGCCTCATGGCTTCCCATTCACAAAGCCGATGTCAGCAAAAAGCACTATAACGATTGCGCCCATCATATCGACATTCTTTGTGACCAAATCGGCGGCATGCTCATTAAAGACGTTAAGCCATCCGATATTAAGGCCGTTTACAGCGCACACTACCTCGGTTTGAGTGCCAGTACAATCAAACGTGCCAAATGTCTTTTTTCTGCAATCTTCGAGACAGCTATTGAAGACGGTTATGCTACCGTTAATCCTTGTCGATCAAAACATGCCAAACCGCCCAAGGGTTCATCGGGTTCTCATCGAACAATCACAGACTCTGAACGGGCTTTGATTCACGAGTGCAACCACAGTTTCCGCGCCGCCGTCTACGTCATGCTCTATGCCGGCCTGCGTCGTGGTGAAGCCCTCGCGCTCAATATTGACGAAGATGTAGATTTTGAGCATCATGTTATTCATGTTCACCATGCCATTCACTACGAAAGCAACCAGCCTATCCTCGGCGATCCTAAGACCGAAGCAGGTGAGCGCGAAATACCGCTTCTCTCCATTCTGGAAAATGAACTTCGCGGACTACACGGCCTACTTGCCCCTGCTTGCAAAAACGGCGGTCTGATGTCTGAGAGCGCCTTCTCCAGCGCTTGGAATTCGTACCTCGGAACAATCGAACGAAAGCTGAACGGCCACCCTAAGCGTTGGCATCATCGCGGAGCAAAAAATCGAAATCACGACCCTATCCAGCTCCGCGTTGAAGCTCTCATCAAAGCAGGAAAAACAGAAGAGGCCGAAGTCCTTCGCTTGTCCGATTGGAAAACATTCTCTGTTCGCCCCCATGACTTTCGCCACAGCTACTGCACCATGCTTCGCGATGCCGGAACTGATCTCAAACTCGCAATGAAATGGATGGGTCATGCTGATGAAAAAATGATTCTGAAAATTTATGACCATGTAACGGATTTCCGCACTGAGCAGGCGCTCTCCACTCTCGAAAAAATGACCTCTGGTAGTCAAAATGGTAGTCAAACAGAAAATCGCATCAGAAACTTTCAGCAATATCAGGAAAAACTCTCCTAACCCAGCATCCCTCCGACTCTGAAGGCCACAGGTTCGACTCCTGCCGGGTGCACCAAACGCATATAAATCCGAACCAGATTTTCCAAATCGGAAATGGGTTCGGATTTTTTATTACCTTCCACCACGGTTATTTTGAAAACGGCAGACGGAGGAGGCTTCTTCCAAGTGCCAAGCGAGATCATCCGCCGTAACGAAAAAATTCCGCCAGAGTCTGATACCTGACTCTGACGGAATTTTTCTTATGCGGCCTTTAACTGATTTTTCTGTTCCACGTTCTCATCATCCTCAACCGTTCAAAGAAAACAGCTTTCTTTTATCCATTCAGATGGCCGTATGCCAATCTCAATTCGTCGGCAATTTTCACGCCGCTCGGCGTTCCGGCGATGCCGCCCAAGCCCGTTTCGCGCAGAGAAACATCCATCTTGTCCCCGACGTCCTTCATGGCCATAATGACCTCGTCCGGCGGCACAGCCGAGCGGATTCCGGCCAGCGCCATATCGGCGCAGCACATGGCGACCATTGCACCGGAGGCATTGCGCTTGATGCACGGCACTTCCACCAGCCCGGCAATCGGGTCGCACACCAGCCCCAGCAGGCTCTTGATCGCCAGCGCGGCCGCGTGGCAGATCGCCTCCGCATCGCCGCCGCCCAAATAGCACAGCGCCGCCGCGGCCATCGCACTCGCCGTACCGATTTCATATTGGCAGCCGCCCGCCGCGCCGGCAATGGAAGCCTTGGTCGCTACTGCCTGCCCAATCGCGCCCGCGATATACAAGGCGCGCACCATTTCTTCATCGCTAAGACCCATGCGCTTCTGATACGGCAGCAGCACCGCGGGCATGACGCCACAGCTTCCGGCGGTGGGCGCGGCGACGATGCACTTCATGCAGGCGTTGTTTTCTCCCATTTCCAGCGCCTGCGCAATCACCTGCCCCAATTCGTCGCCGCAGATCGTCTTTCCCGCCTTGACGTAGCTGCGCATCTTCGCGCCGTCTCCGCCCGCCATGCCGCTGGCCGAACGCAGCGTTGGTGTGTAATTCTGCGCCGAATGTTGAATCGCCGCGTATAAATCCGCCATCTTCTTTTCGGATTCCTCACGGGTTACGCCCCGTTCCATGCAGTCATCCTCCAAAATGACGTCGTAAATATTTTTATTTTCGCACGCCTTTTCAAGCGCCTCCAGAGATCTGATCGCCACGTTCCCATCCTCCTTTATCGTTCGCCGCCCACCGTAATCACGCGCTTGATGCCCTCAGCCTTGCTCAGGCTCTCCACAATCGCCTTCGAGGCCGGCTTATCCATCTCGATGATCATCACGGCGTTTCCGCCCGGATGGTCGCGATAGACGTGCAGCGTCGCAATATTGATTTTTTCCTTGGCCAGCAGGCTGGTCACGATGCCAACGCGCCCCGGCTGATCCGTATTCTGCACAATCAGGGTCGGCAGATCGCAGGAGAACTTGGCCTGCAATCCGTTGAATTCCGTCACCATGATGCGCCCGCCGCCCAGCGAACAAGCCGTCATCGTCATCTGCTTGCCGCTCTGACCCGTCATTTTGATCGTCGCCGTGTTCGGGTGCTCGGCCGCCCGCTTGGAAAACTCAAAGTGTACGTCCATGCCGTAGCCTTTGGCCCATGCGTAGCTGTCCGCGATGCGTTCGTCGTCTGGCTTATAGCCCAGCAGACCGGCAATCAACGCGCGATCCGTGCCGTGTCCGCGTCCCGTCGCCGCAAACGAACCAAACAGCGTGATCTCCGCGCTCTTGGGCGTCCCCTCGCCCAAAAGGCGGCGCGCCGCCAACCCGATCCGAACGGCGCCGGCGGTATGCGAGCTGCTCGGCCCGACCATAACAGGCCCCAAAATGTCAAACAGATTCATGCTTGTTCCCCTTTCTTCTGCTTCCTTCCGCACTTCAAACATATCGCCGCCAAAGCGAGGGCGAAAATGGCGTACACCGGCGAATACCGCATCGTATAATACACGTCCGTCTCCCCCGGCCTCGTCAGCGGAACGGGGTCAAACGGCAGGCCGTTTTCCTCCGCCAGCCCGCGCACGTTGAGCAGGTGAACCACCGGGATATGCCGCGCCGCGTATTCAAAGGTCAGGCCTCTGTCCTCGTTGGCGGGGATTGCCGGCGGGTCGAGCACCAGCCCGTTCGGAAACGTCAGCGTGTACGGACTTGTGCCCATGTTGGCGCTTGCGCCGCCCACGTTGACGAAGCAATCCACATCGTCGCCGTAAATCGCCAGCCGCCTCTGAATTGAGGCCGGGATCGTCTCCTCGTCGATCATCGTCAGCCCCGCTTCCCGCGCCAGCGCGAAAATCACCTCGCGCGAATTCGGGTAAATCAGGTTATACCCCTGATCGAAATCGCCGCCCGGCGAAACCGCCAGCATGTCGTATTCAATCAGCCCCGCCTGTCTGGCGACGTCCAGAATCCGCACAATCGGCAGCGCCGTCCGCGTCGCGCCGTACATGGATGCGCCGTAGGACGCAATCACGCGGACATTCAGCCCCATCTCGTTCGCCGCCGCAATCGAGGCAATGCCAAGCCCCGGAAATGAGCCGCTCATGCCGATGCAGACCGTGTCGCCTGGCTGCAGCCCCGCCTCCTGATAGTATTTCACCAGCAGCGCGGCAAAATCGGGCTGCAAAGCCGTTCGTTTGGCCTCCAGCAGCCCCAGCGAGGTCGTCAGCTCCGTCCACTCCGGCCCAATCAGCCCCGTGTCGTTTAGGTCGTCCTTTTCAATCGGGATGTCGTTTTGGCGCACATAATCATAGAGTGCCCGCTCCGCCTCCGCCATCCGCTCGGCGGCCTTGAGCTGTGTCTGCGCGTAAGGCAGCGCCGTCTTCTTTTTCGTCGCCAGCGTCAGAAACACGCCGCACAGCGCCGCCGCCAGCGCGAGCAGCAGGCAGAGCGTCGCGCGCCCCTCCCGCGCGCGGTACGGCTGATATTTCAGCTTGCTCATAGCGCAACCACCACCATGACCAGCAGCCGAACAATCGCCGCCGAGGTCAGAACGCCCAGCAGCGTTTTGAAAACGCCCTGCTTATACATGTCGTTGGCGATCAAGCCGGGCACAACATGGCCGATGATGCGGATATCCTGCGGAATAAGCGCCATGCGCAAGAGCGCCTGCTCGATGATCCAAGCGAAAATCAGGCTCAGCAGCATCGTCACCATGAAACGCCGCCTGCTGTATAAAATGGTCGCACGCGAAATCAGCAGCACCAGCCCATGGACGATGACGGCCAGCAGAAGCGTCGTCACGATTCGCAGCGGCTCCTCCAGAAACAGGCAGAGATAACCTGCCGAGACCATGCCGCCGGTCAGCAGCCCAAAGCCTTCGTAAAGCCCAAAGCTCAGCACCACGCTGAGCGCAACGGCGATATCATACATTCTGCCGCGCCTCCTCGATCATTTCCTCCAGAAATTGACGGCCTTCTCCCTTGATATTGCCCGCGCAAAGCACATGCCGAACGTTTTGCGCCTGAATCCATTCCTTTGGCCGCTCGACCGCCTGCGCCCGTATGCCCGTTGTGCGCTGCATATACCGGGCGCACGCCTTTTTGTGCTCCCCGATCACGCCGATGCAGACCGGCTTGGCCGCGCTTTGGCGGATGGCCTTCGCGAAAGCCTCCATGCGGTAACCGCGGTCTTTTCGATGATTATATAAAAGCAGAAAGGGCTGCGTATATGCGTTGATAATCGAGCCGAAACTGACCGCGTCGTTCGCCGCAAATGCGTTGCGAATGGAGCAATCGCCTGTTTCCACGCTCGTGTACATGCCGATATCCGGCGAGGTTTTCAAAATGCCCGCATAAGCGGTTTCTCTCTGGATGCCCAGCGCGTCCGTCAGCGCCAGCACCAGCTGAATGTTCTCTTCATAAACGGGGAACGGGCACGAAGCGAACCGTTCCAAATCAATCTCTTCCTTGGGCGCGATCCATTCGCGCGTATACGCACCAAAGCGCCCGTCGTGCGCAATCACGCGGCTCCCCTCGGGGATGGACTGCGCCAGCGTATGCACCGTTTCCTCTTCCGTCCGCCCGATTTCGTCCGCGTGATCGACGTAGGCGTTGGTGAGGACGACATACTGCGGCCGAATCAGCTTATCGGCCATCAAAAACTGGTTCTCAATCCGCTGCGCCATACATTCAACGACAATCGCCTGCGCTTTGCCCCTGACGGCCAGGCGAACAAACGGGAGCTGTTCCATGATGCTGACCGGGCGGTTTTCCGCGCGATATTCCGTCTCCGTGCCGTCCGGATCAATCCGGCGCGCCTCGGAGCCCGTCGTTTTGGCGTAGGTGCGGATTCCGGCGGCATTCAGCGCCGCGGCGATTGTTCGCGTCACCGTCGTTTTTCCTCTCGTCCCGTTGACGAGAATCCGAATCGGGATTCGCTCCAGCGCACGCCGATGCAGCATATTTTCCGTAACGCCCAGCACAAGCAGCGCGGCCAGCACGGCGATCACAATCGTCATTTACAAAAGCCTCCCATGCGAGAAAAGGAATATCCAAGCGCCCACTTGGGCGCTTGGATGAGGCGAAAAGGGGGAATTATTACTTGGCGGATTCTTCAACCGGCCTGCGCGGCGCGTTGTTGAGGATCTCACTCCACCAGTCGGGATAAGCGGCACGCTTCATATCCACACGGTTGAACATATACGTGCCATAGAGTTCGTCGCCGAACTCCAGCCAGTAGTTATGCCAGTCAATCGCGTTGTTGTAGGCATACTCGGTCAGCAGCTTCACGGCTTCGTCGCCCTTGCCCGCGTTGGAAAGCGCCGCGGCGGCTTCCTGCATGGCGATAACGGTTTCATACTGCTCGGCCATCTTCGGGTCGCGAGCCGCGTAGATTTCTTCAATCGCGCTGTCGTAGTTCTGCGTCGCGGTCTGCTGCACGTAGGAAGAGACCCACCACGCGGAATCGCGGTCAAACTTGCCATAGCGGCTGCCGGTGCTCAGCTGCGGCGGCAGCTTGGTCATGGTCGCGAACAGCGGAACCATGTAGGAGGAATCCGGGGCGCCCCAGCCGATCCACATCAGCGGCTTGGCTTCCTTAGGCATGTCGGCCTTAATGTTGGCGATGAAGTGATAGGTCGCGCGATACATGTTGATCGGGCGCTCCTTGTTGTACTCGTTCAGCGGGTTGCCATACGGACCGGCTTCCGGAGACAGGGAAACGTCAAATTCGGTGCCCTGATAGTAATCGCTGTTCATCTTGCGAACGTCTTCCACGCTCAGCTTGTTCTCCGGCACGACGAACATCGGATAAACCGCGTTCTGCGGATCAACGTGCGGGTCGAGGTTCAGGCTCGGCGCGACAAGGCTCAGCGCGCGCCACTCGCGGCGGATGCAGCCCATGCTGTAATTCGGCGCGTAGATGTTGGCGGGCTGGAACGGAACGCCGCTATCCTCGCTCCACAGGCCGTTCTCAATCGCGAACGGCTTGAGGGTCTTGGACCAGATGTAGTTCTCGTTATCCTCAAAGTCGATTTCGTTGATGCGGCAGCGGTTCGCGCAGACGAAGAACGCATCGTCCGGCACGCGCACGGCGCACCACAGGTCGTGGCCATAGAATTCCGCAATCCAGACTTCGTTGCCGTCGCAGATGTTGATGCACTCCGGCGTGGCGTTCCAGCCGTATTCATCAACCAGCGCGCCCATGATTTCCACAGCCTCGCGGGCGGTGGTCGCATAGCGCAGCGCCACGTGCTGCGCCTGATAGCAGTCGATGATGCCGTCGTTGCCGTCGTTCATCAGGGCGTTCATCTTCTTGCCGTATTCCGTCGTGCTGTCAATACCGCAGGTCGATTCGCCCATCGCCACGCCGTTTTCGTTGATGATGGAGTAATTCGTGTGCAGATACTGGAAGGTATCCTTCGGCTGAGGCATTTCGCCCATGACCATGCCGCTGCCGTAGTTCTTCGTGTTCGGGTAATCCGACCAGTCGCCCCACGTGTTGCCGTTCATCACGATGTCAGCGGTGATTCCCTCGCCGCCTTCCATCTCCGGGATGATCCACATGCGGAAATCATCGCTCGTCGAGTCGCAGGTGTGCGTCACCATCGTCGAACCATCCGCAGTCGCGTCCTTGCCGATGCCGTAAACCGTACAGGCCATCGCGCTTGACGTCATCATGGCAGAGGCCAGCGTGAGCGCCAACGCGCCCAGGATTTTCTTGCTCATACGTCAGTCTCCTTTTTTCCTCTTCCTGTTTCTGAAAATTGAAAATGCATCCGTCATACATGTAGAAAAGCCGCTTTGCAAATTGAAAAACCGTATGGGTGGCTTTCTGCCCTCGCCGACACCGTGATCCTGCCGCCCTCCTTATCCGGGCCGCAAAGCTCCTTTTCTCATTCCGTTTCATGTTCACACCATTCTCGGATTGGAAATCGCGGTTCAAATCGAGAATAGCGCTTAGATTTCAAACACCAGTTTGGAATCCGCGGTCTCCGGGTTCTTGAGGAAGTAGCCGCACTTCTTGTCCATCAGGTCGTCGAAGCCGGGCCAAGTAGCCTGCACTTCCTTCTCCGGATCCATGAGCATCATGTTCGCCCAGTTGATGAGTTCCTTCGCGCCTTCGAGGTGACGGCCGACGCGATACTCGATCGGCGTGCCGAAATCGGCGTTGTAATCCACGTAGGTCAGCCCCTTCTTGGAGGCCACGTCGAGGAATTCATCCGAACCGATGGTTTGCAGCTCCTTGGTCATCGGGCCGACGATCCAGTCCGTGAAGGTCTGCGGGGTTTCCATCAGCACGGCCAGCGTATCGCTGAAGTCGCCCCATTCGCGATGGGACAGGCCGCGCAGGTTCTTCGGGGAGGCTTCACACTTCATGTAGAACTTCTCCGCCGACAGGCTCATGGAAGCCATCATCGCGATATCCAGCGCACGGTCATGCGCCACGTAGGTCTCAACAACCGGATACATGACGGCGGCTTCATGCGCGTCGATGGCGATATCCACGCCCTCGTTGCGGATGATCTCCATGATCGCGTAGCAGACGCGCTCGATGAGCGAACCGTCCGGACGACCCGGATAGCAGCGGTTGACGTTGCGGATATCCTGATACGTCAGCGCCACGTTGGAGGGATAGTGGATGTAGGTGAACGGATCCGGCCAGGAATCCAGCGGGTTCGCCCAGCGGTCGCCGTTCTTGAACTTCACAGTGCCCCAGTCGGTATCCAGCTCGTAGTAGCTCGGGTAAGCGTTGCCGAGCATGCCGGTCGTGGTGCCGCTGCGGTTGGCCTGCGGGATGATAATCACGCGGCCCTTCTGCACGTGGATGTTCTCCAGCAGCGTGTAAGCGGAAAGGCTCGCCGCCGGCTCATACGGATGCGTACCGCCGACGTAAAGCACCGTGCCGCCCTCCACGCCGGAATCGAAGAAGAACACCGGCGTATCGCCGTAGGTGCCTTCCAGATTGGGCAGCCACTCGCTGAGCATGTGGGTTTCCGTCAGCGCGTCGGAGGCGACGACGGTTTCCTTGGAATGTCTGTGGTCGTAAAAATCCACGCCAGCCAGCGCTGCAAACACCAAAGCTCCGGCAAGCGCGACGAGCTTTTTGAGGAGGCTTTTATCCATTTTCATTTCACTTCTCCCCTCACTTGATTTGCAGAACGCGCAGGAGGAACGGGATGAGACAATAGGCATACACGATGTCGTTGACCAATCCCTGATTCTTTTCGCGCTTAAACAGATGCTTCAGCAGAAACAGGAAGGTGATCGCCGCGAAGCCCACATAGATGCAATAAATGATATCCGAAATCAGAACCATGCCCATCCTCCTTTCTTACAGCAGGAACGTAAACGAGTTCGGCCAGATCAGCATCGCCAGCGAAATCAGGCCGAGCACCAGACACGGCGCAAGCACCGTCAGCAGGAAGCTGGTGTACTTGCCCTCGTAACCCGTGGCCTCAATCGCCAGGCGACCCGTGATACGGGACGGCGGCAGGCAGTCGCCGATCGGGAACATCAGGCTCAGCGCGATGGCCGCAATCTTGGGATCATAGCCCATCGAGTTGAACATGAAGATCAGCGGCGCGCCGAAAACGACGGCGCTGCCGTAGTTGAGCGCACCCTGAAGTACCGGGGCGACGAACAGCACGGTCGCGTAAATCAGGTAAACCGGCATGGTGATAAACGTGATGCCGATCAGACCCTTTACGCCCGTCGCGGACATCGCGTTTTGCAGCATGCCGACGCTCAGCACGGTCGCAATCAACGGGAAAATCTGCTCGAAGGTGTCGTTGATGATCTTCATATAATCCTTGAAGCTCATCTTCTTCGGGTTGCACAGCGCGGCCACAATCGCGCAGATGATGAACATCAGCGGCAGACCGAGCACCGGGATGGAGTGTGCCAGATAGTTCGAAGCGAGGAACAGCGCGATGAGCACCACCAGCGGGGTCACGATGCGCCACGCGCTCATCTTCGGCGCTTCCGGAAGCTGCGCGAGGATTTCCTCCTTGGGCTTGGGTTTGCTGCCCCAGCCGAGGAAGATGATCGTAAACAGCGCGCAGACCGTCAGCGGCGCCAGCAGCGGCACGTCGAAACCGACATACGGAATATCGCAGCCGGAAGCGATCATCATCGCCCAGAGGTTGACGGGCGGCGCCGCCGCGCTCATAATGGCGAACATAAAGACGAACGCGGCCGTCTTTTTCTTGGAAAGGCCCATGGCGCTGACCACGGTGGTCACCATCGAGCCGAGAACGAAAATGGAGATGCTGCCCGCGCCGGTCAGCGCGCCGGGGATGATCATCATCACGCCCATGATGGCAAGCAGAATCCACTTGTTGCTCACGCGGGAAACAATTTTCCGCGTCACAACGTCAATCGCGCCCGTCTTTGAATAGATATTCACGAAGATTGACGCGGCGATAAAGAGCAGTGCAATATCCAGGTTGACGAAAAGGCCCTCCACCAATACCCGCGGCAGTGAATCCGTCCATCCGAATCCACAACCGAAGCAAACCGCAACCGTCGCTGCAATCGCCAGTGAGATATCCGGCGACTTGAGCAGCAGGCTGCTGATGACAAAGGCGGCAACCATCGCAACAAGGACTATCGTTGTGCTAACGTAAGTCGACATGTGTTGTCGTCCTCCCCTACTTCCTTTTTTGTGCGGCTGTTATTCCTTCACAAACGCCTGCTGAACCAGAGAGATGAAATCCATCGAGGAATCCAGTATGGTCAGCGGGGTGCCGTTTTCTGCCTTGAACGCATCGTAGCGGCCGTCGGTGTTGACGTCGGCGGTGACGATCATCCAAGAGGCATGCGGGCAAACCGCGTCGATGCAGCGCTCGTTGGAGTTGGTCTTGACGTCAGAACGCTTATCCTTTTCGAGCATGACGGCGATCACCGGAACGCCCTTCTCGTTCGCACGGGCGACAACCTCGTCCACGCGGGCGATTTCCTGATCGATGGTGATGCCGGTCGCGCCCAGACCCTTATCGGTCGAGCCGATGACGATGACGATCGCGCTGTAATCGCGGGCGTCCACGTCGGCGGCATAGGGCACGTCCACGTAGTAGAAATCTTCATCCTCCGTCAGCGTGCCGGCGCGGCTGACCAGCAGTCGGCCCATCTTGCCGCCCGGGCCCTGACCCGCGTTGGTAATCATAAACGGCGTGCCGATGGTCAGCGGCTCATCGCCGGAAACCGCGGCGAACGCAAACATCGGAATGGTCATCAGAACGCACATCATCAGAACAAAGCTCAGAATTTTTTTCATTTTTAGAATCCCCTTTCCACAATTTCGCACATCAGGCTGAATAAACGTCCAACGTTTGTGCAGCACATGATCCCTGCTCTTTCACCTCTCCTTTTCTGTTCTCTGCACATTGATGTTATTGTCATTCAGCACATCTTCTGGCCTTATTTTATTCCACATTTCGCCAAAAGTATAGATATCATCTTCTTTGACTGCCATAACAAAAATTTATACTGAGCGGCCCCTTCCCACTGGAAAAACGCGATTCTTTTTGATATAATAGACAAAAGCTTCCCGGAGCATCAGTTATTTTCTACAATCTCTCCTCTATTTTTTGTCAAAATTCGTTTATCCATGTTTTTTCAGAATCATCTTTTTTTCACGTGAATCCTGTCCGTTATTTATGTTGCGCTATCATTTATTCGTATGTTTTATAATTAAATTATGATATGAAAAATAACCGGTTCCTTCACGTGTTCTGAATATCACATTTCCTCATACTGCAAAAAGACTGCGAGGTGCATCCGTTATGATCAGCAATCGGCTTTGGAAAATCCTTGTTACCTTCAAATCCTGTAAAACATTAAGCGCAACGGCGGAGCGGCTGTTCGTCTCTCAGCCCTCCATTTCTTCATCCATGAAGATGCTGGAAAAAGAACTGGGCGTTCAGCGCTTTGACCGCTCCAAAAACAAAATCGTCCTCAACGAGGTCGGCCTAGAGGCCGCGCAGCTCGCCGAGGACTACCTCAAGCGTGAGGATTTTATGGTGCGCCAAATTCAGGAAAAGGCGTGGCAGATGCGGACGTTGACCGTTGCTTCTTACATTTTTAACCTGCGCAAGGATCTGGTCAGCCGTCTGAGCGTCCTCTTCCCCGAAAGAAACATCATCTCCGAGCAGCTTTCCAGCGAGCAGCTGCCGCTGGGGCTTTTGCAGGGGCGGTTTGACTATATCATCACCGAATATGAAATCGACGAGCCGAACGTCTGCTGCGTTCCCTACGTCACCGATAAGCTCTGGATCCGCCTCAACAAGAACGACCCGCTCGCGCACAAAAGGAGCATTGACATCAATGACCTGAAAAACGAAAAGATTCTCCTCTGGGCGCAGAGCGGCTTCTGGGCGTCCTACATCCGCAAGCAGTATGGCCAGATCGTCCAGCTCATCACCGTCAGCGGCGAACAAGAGTATTACGACCTGATCGATGCGTTTGATATCCGCGCGTTTATTCTCGATACCACGCTTTCCTCTGCGCCCAACCGCCAGAACCGGCATATTTATGTCCCACTCTCTGATCCCGCCGCACAGAAAACATTCTACTTATGCTGTCAAACAAAGAATGAACGCTACATTCCTCAGTTAATAAAGAAATAATTTGTTTATCATAAATGTATATGGAATTGATTCTATTCTATCGCGATAGTGGTCAACCAACGCCTGCAAAACGCTGTCCATCCCCCGCACAACCTCGCGCAAGTACGGGTACTCATCCAGCACCAGGATCATCGGCTTTTCCTTCGCCGCTTCAAGCAGATACGTCAGCAACGCTTCCATGCTGTCAAAAGAAGGTTTCGGAAAATGAAACGTATCCGCCAGCAGTACAGCCAGACTCCCCGTGTTATTCTGCTCCGTCGTCTGTTTACATTCAAAATAAATGCTGGTTACGTCCGTTTCACGTAGGCTCTGCTTAATCAGCTCGCTTTTGCCGACGCGCCTGCGTCCATAAATCAAGCCAAGCTGCATCCCTTCATGTGAGAACAGACGATGCAAATCCTTGCGCTGCTTCTCCCGTCCGTAGAATTTCATTTGCTCGGCCACCTCCGACTCGGTTTAGTCCGAGTTTATTATGCTGTGGACAACAGAAAAAACAACCATTTGAAGAACAGTAAATGAGCAAAAGCCGAAGCTTTGCACCGTTATTGCACGGGTCTTTCGCTCACGCAGGCGATTTTGCTTCATTTCCTACACATCAAAAAATCCAGCCAAGCAATCATCTTGACTGGATTCTCTGGTAGCGGCAATGTGATTCGAACACATGACACTTCGGGTATGAACCGAATGCTCTGGCCAACTGAGCTATGCCGCCATGTTGTTCGCGCCTCAGCAACTGCCAAACGCAAGGAGCATTGTACCAAACAATGCTCCTGTTGTCAATAAGTTTTGCCACGAATTTTTAATTTTTTTGCGGCAGATAATCCAGCGGCGACACGCTCTGACCAGAGGCCGCGACCGACAGATGCAGGTGGCTCTCCTGCGCCGACTCACAGCCGGCAGAATCACCGACCGAGCCGATGGTATCCCCAACGGAGACCTGATCGCCGACATTTACTGTTGGGATCGACTCAAGATTCGCGTACATGCACCGCAGGCCGTCCTCCCGCTCGGTCACAACAGTCGTGCCATACAGATCGTCATAATACACCTTCGTGACCGTGCCGGACGCCATGGCCGAGACGACCGTGCCGTATTTGGCCTCAATGTCAATGCCGTCATGCGTGCGCCAGTCCGACATGGTCTCGTCATAGGCCAGCGCCGTCATGGCGTACGGCCGCAGCACGGCGCCGTCCACCGGCCAGACGTACTTGTCCTGCGCTGCCGTTGCGGCCGCGTCCTCGGCCGGAATTTCCGGCTCCGGTGTCATCTCCGGCGTGGGCACCGGTGTCGCCGGCACGGGGATCGTCGGCACGGGCGTCACTTCCAGCACCGCGTTCTGATTGCGTCCGTCATCCATAGTCTTCGTACCCGCCAGCAGTGACCAGGCGGAAACGCCGATCACCGCTGCGCACAGGACGAGGGCTATGTAGAAGCCCTTGCCTTCGATGAAGCGTACAAATTTCTTTTCCGGTTTCTTGTCCTTGTTCGGTTCCATCGTGTTTCCCTCCAAGAAAAAAGGTGTTTGCATGGGTATTGTCACCCACGCAAACACCTTTTATACCGGTTTGGGAAAATTACTTTTTGATGCTGAAGAATGCATCCTTGCCGGGATACTGCGCCACGTCAAACAGCTCGTCCTCGATGCGCAGGAGCTGGTTGTACTTCGCGACACGGTCGGTGCGGCTCGGCGCGCCGGTCTTGATCTGGCCAGCGTTGACGGCAACGGAAATGTCCGCGATCGTGGTGTCCTCGGTCTCGCCGGAGCGGTGCGAGACGACGGCCGTCCAGCCGGCGCGGTGCGCCATCTGGATGGCGTCGAGCGTCTCGGTCAGGGTGCCGATCTGGTTGAGCTTGATGAGCACGGCATTGGCGGCGCCGAGCTCGATGCCCTTCTTGATGCGCTGGACGTTCGTGACAAACAGATCGTCGCCGACGAGCTGGATCTTCTTTCCAAGGCGGTCCATGAGCATCTTCCAGCCTTCCCAGTCATCCTCGGCCATGCCGTCCTCGAGGGAGATGATCGGGTACTTCTCCACGAAGTCGGCATACATGTCGACCATCTGCTCGCGGGTCATGACGATGCCGCGCTTCGGCAGATGATAGCAGCCGTCCTCGGCGTTGAACCACTCGGAGCAGGCGCTGTCGATAGCGATCATGAAGTCGTCATACGGCTTATAGCCAGCCAGCTCGATGGCCTTGACAAGTGCCTTGAGCGCGTCCTCGTCGCTGTCGAGGTTCGGCGCGTAGCCACCCTCATCGCCCACGCCGGAGGCCGGGACGACCTTCTTGAGCACGTGGAACACCTCCGAGCACATGCGCAGCGCCTCAGAGAAGCTCTTGGCGCCGACGGGCATGATCATGAACTCCTGAATATCGACGTTGCTGCCGGTGGCGTGCGCGCCGCCGTTGAGCACGTTCATCATCGGCACGGGCAGCGTCTTGGCGTTGCAGCCGCCGATGTAGTTATACAGGCTCTGGCCGGTCGCCAGCGCGCCGGCCTTCGCGCATGCGAGGGACACGCCGAGGATGGCGTTGGCGCCGAGACGGGTCTTGTTCGGCGTGCCGTCGAGCTCGATGAGGAGCTTGTCGATCGAGGTCTGGTCGAGGACGTTCATGCCCTGCAGCGCCTCTGCGATCTCGACATTCACGTTCTCCACGGCCTTGAGCACGCCCTTGCCGAGGTAACGGCTCTTATCGCCGTCACGCAGCTCGCAGGCCTCGTAGATACCGGTGGAAGCGCCGGAGGGAACAGCCGCGCGGCCGACGGTGCCGTCGTCGAGCGTGACTTCCACTTCCACGGTCGGGTTGCCGCGGGAGTCGAGAATTTCTCTGGCGCTGACGTCCACAATTTCAAAATAATCCTTCATGTTCATACTCCTTTATGATTTTTCGATAAGGCTCTCGCCTGTCATTGCGGGTTTGGGCTCGATGTGCATGAGTTCAAGCATGGTGGGTGCGATATCGGAAAGACGGCCGTGCGGGCGCAGCAGCAGATCGCTGCCGACGAGCACCAGCGGCACGAGATTCGTCGTGTGCGCCGTGTTCGGTGCACCATCCGGCTCGACCATGCGGTCGGCATTGCCGTGGTCAGCGGTGACGAGCAGCGTGTAGCCCATCTCCTGCGCCGCCGCAACGACCTCGCCGAGGCATCGGTCCACGCACTCGACCGCCTGAATGGCGGCTGACATCACGCCGGTGTGGCCGACCATGTCGCAGTTGGCAAAATTGCAGACGATCATGTCATATGTACCGGTGCGGATGCGCTTAACAAGCTCGTCCTTGACCTTGACGGCGCTCATCTCGGGGATGAGGTCATAGGTCGGATACTCACGCGGTGACGGGATGAGCACGCGGTCCTCGCCGGGGTACTGTGTCTCCGTGCCGCCGTTGAAGAAGAACGTGACGTGCGCGTATTTCTCCGTTTCCGCGATGCGCAGCTGGCGCAGGCCGTGGGCGCTGACGATCTCGCCGAGCGTATCGTGCAGCTCCTCGGGCGGAAACGCGACCGGGAGATCGATGAGCTTCTCATCATAGCGCGTCGTGCAGACGTAGTGCAGGTTTTCCGCAACAGTCTTGCGCCGGAAGCCATCAAAATCCGCCTGCGTGAGCGCATAGGTCATTTCCCGGGCACGGTCTGGGCGGAAATTCATGAAGATCACGCTGTCACCGGACTGAATGCGCCCATCCGGAACGCAGACGACGGGCTTGACGAATTCATCCGTCACGCCGGCGGCGTAGCTGGCCTCCATCGCGTGGACAGGGTCGGGATCCTGTATGCCCTCGCCGCAGACCATAGCGTTGTAGCTGGCCTCGATGCGGTCCCAGCGCTTATCGCGGTCCATGCCGTAGAAACGGCCCTGCAGCGTCGCGATCTTGCCGGTGCCGAGCTCGGCACAGTAGTCGCGCAGCTGCCGGACATAGCCCGCGCCGCTCGTCGGCGCGACGTCACGCCCGTCGAGGAAGCAGTGCAGGTACACCCGCTGGATTCCACGGTCGTGCGCCATTTTCACCATGGCGAAAATGTGCCGGATATGGCTGTGCACGCCGCCGTCGGACAGCAGACCGAGAATGTGCAGGGCCTTGCCGTTCGCCGCATTGTCAAGAGCGGCAGCATAGACCGGGTTAGCAAAAAACGAGCCGTCGGAAATGGCGTTGGTGATGCGCGGAAGATCCTGAAACACGACGCGGCCTGAGCCGATGTTCGTGTGACCAACCTCGCTATTGCCCATCTGACCGTCCGGCAGACCGACATCCAGCCCGGAGGCCGAGAGCTTCGTGTGCGGCCAGCGCTGCAGGAGACCGTCCATCACCGGCGTTTTGGCCGTGTAGATGGCGTTTCCCGCATTCGGCTCGCCGATGCCGTAGCCGTCGAGGATGATAAGCGCGACTTTCTCGTTGCTCATTCGCAGGCTCCCTGCGCCGTCGCGGCGACAATCTTCGAGAAATCGACCGGCTTGAGCGACGCGCCGCCAATCAGGCCGCCGTCAATATCCGGCTGGGCCAGCAGCTCGGCTGCATTGCCCGCGTTCATAGATCCGCCGTAAAGGATGCTGACCGTCTTGGCCGTCTCGAGATCATAGAGCTTGCCGAGCGTGGCGCGGATGGCGGCGCAGACTTCCTGCGCCTGCGCGCTCGTGGCGGTGTTGCCGGTGCCGATGGCCCACAGGGGCTCATAGGCGATGACACAGTGCATGGCCTGCTCAGCCGTGAGGCCGGAGAAGGCTGCCGCGACCTGATAGGCCACATACGTCTCGGTCAGGTCATGCTCGCGCTGCGCAAGGCTCTCGCCGACACAGATGATCGGCGTGATGCTGTTATCGAGCAGGATCTTCGTTTTGGTATTGACCTGCAGGTCGGTCTCGCCGTGGTAGCTGCGGCGCTCGCTATGGCCGACGATGCAGTACTGGGCGCCGAGGTCGCTGAGCTGCTCGGCGGACACCTCGCCGGTGTACGCGCCGTGCTGGTGCTCGGACACGTCCTGTGCGCCGACGCCGAGATGGCAGCCCTGCCCCGCCGTCTCCAGCGCGGCAATGAGCGGATACGGTGCGCAGATGACCACGTCACAGCAGCGCTCGACGGGAAGATTCGCCTGCAGCTCCTGCGTGAAGGCCGGAATCTCGGCCACACGCTTATTGAGCTTCCAGTTGCCGGCGATGATTGCTTTTCTCTCTTTCAAATTCATGTTTTATGCTTCCTTTCCGCGGCTTACTTATCCAGCAGGCACGCGACGCCCGGCAGCTCCTTACCTTCCAGGAACTCCAGCGAAGCGCCGCCGCCGGTGGAAATATGCGTCATCTTATCGGCAAAGCCGAGCTTTTCGACTGCAGCGGCCGAGTCTCCGCCGCCGACGATCGTGACCGCGCCGGACTCCGCAAGCGCCGCCGCGACGGATTCCGTGCCGGCGGCAAAGGCTGGGAACTCGAACACGCCCATCGGGCCGTTCCAGACGACCGTACCGGCGCCCTTGACGGCTTCCGTGAACAATTTGATGGTTTCCGGGCCGATGTCCAGGCCCATCCAGTCGGCCGGGATGGCATTGGTCGGCACGACCTTGCGCGCACAGTCGGCGGCAAACTGATCGCCGGCCATGGTGTCCACTGGGAGCAGCAGCTTCACGCCGCGGTCCTTCGCCTTCTGAATCATCTCGAGCGCATAGTCCATCTTGTCGGCCTCAAGCAGAGACGTGCCGATCTCGCCGCCCTGCGCCTTGACGAACGTATAGGCCATGCCGCCGCCGATAATGATCGTGTCGGCCTTTTCGAGCAGATTGTTGATGACGCCGATCTTATCGGACACCTTCGCGCCGCCGAGGATGGCCACAAACGGGCGCTTCGGATCCTCAAGCGCCTTACCCATGACGGACAGCTCCTTCTCGATCAGCAGTCCGGCATACGCGGGCAGATACGCTGCGACACCGGCGGTAGAAGCATGCGCACGATGCACCGTCCCGAACGCATCGGAGACATAAATCTCCGCCATGGAGGCAAGCTCCTTGGCAAATTCGGGGTCATTTTTCTCCTCACGGGGATCAAAGCGCAGGTTCTCCAGCAGCAGGAGCTGGCCCGGCTGCAGCGCAGCCGCCTTGGCCTTGGCGTCCTCGCCGATGATGTCCTTGGCGAAGATGACTTCCATGCCCAGCAGCTCCGACAGGCGCTTGGCCACCGGGGCGAGCGTGAGGCTCTCTTTCCACGTGCCCTTCGGCTTGCCGAGGTGCGAGCAGGCGATCACGGCGGCGCCGTTGTCGAGCAGATAGCGGATGGTCGGCAGCGCGGCCACAATGCGCTTGTCGCTCGTGATCTCGCCGGTCGTTTTGTCCTGCGGGACATTGAAGTCGCAGCGCAGGAGCACTTTTTTTCCGGAAAGCGGGACGTCCTTGACGGTCATTTTGTTATAGTTCATCTTGCTTCCTCCTGTTTTGTGATTTCACACAGGCGTGTGATATGGTATTCAGACATTCAGATCGATCTGCCCGAGCATGTTCTGCTGGCGCAGCGCCTCATAGCACAAGATCGCCGCAGTGTTGGACAGATTCAGGCTGCGCGCCTCCGCGCGCATGGGGATGCGCAGGCAATGATCGGCATAGCGCTCGCGCAGCCACTCCGGCAGGCCCTTTGTCTCCTTGCCGAACATGAGCGTCACGTTCGTGGTAGAGAGATCGGCGTCCACGTAGCTCACGCTTGCCTTTGTCGTGAGCAGCCAGAGGTTCTCATCGCCGTTTTTGGCAAAATACTCGTCGATGTTCTCATAGACCGAGATATCGACCAGATGCCAGTAGTCAAGTCCGGCGCGCTTGACCGCGCGATCGGAAATGTCAAACCCGAGCGGTTTGACCAGATGCAGCCGCGAGCCCGTGCAGGCACAGGTGCGGGCGATGGCGCCGGTATTGTTCGGGATCTCCGGCTCCACCAGAACGATGTCTACCATAGTGCTTTCCTCTTACATATTTTTTCTATTTTATCGCTTCTTATTTTATCCCGAAGCCGCTTTTTTTGCAATCTCCCTTTTAAATAAAGCTACCACAGGAACGCACTGGATTTCTGAACTTTTCATGAAACATGCCCAAGATGGTTGCGAAATGGATGAAAAAACTTTATAATATCCACAGAATCCATCGATTTCGCGCAAGATCCTGTGCGTGGGAGGCATTATGACACAACTTTGCTCCATCTGTCCGCGCGGCTGCGGCGTTGACCGCGCGGGCGGGCAATTCGGCTTTTGCGCCGTGCCGGACGCGCCGGTCGTGGCGCGGGCCGCACCGCACTTCGGCGAGGAACCGTGCATTTCCGGCACACGCGGCAGCGGCGCGGTGTTCTTCTCGGGCTGCAATCTGCGGTGCGTATTCTGCCAGAACCGCACCATCAGCCGCGGAGAGCACGGAAAAGAGATCACCGTCGCGCAGCTTGGCGACATTTTTTTGCGCCTGCGCGATGAAGGCGTGCACAACATCAACCTCGTCACACCGAGCCACTACACGCGGCAGATCGCCGAGGCGCTCTCCGGGCTGGAGCTTGGCATCCCGGTCGTGTGGAACAGCTCGGGCTACGAATGCGTCGAGACGCTGCGCATGCTCGACGGGCTCGTGCAGGTATATCTGCCGGACCTGAAATACGCCCTGTCGGGACCGGCCGCGCGCTACTCCGCCGCGGCGGACTATCCGCAGGTCGCGCGCGCCGCCATTCTGGAGATGTACCGCCAGACCGGACCGTTCCGGCTCGACGATGACGGCATGCTGCAGCGCGGCGTGCTCATCCGGCACCTCATTCTGCCACAGCAGGGGGAAAACACCCGCCGCGTCATCGACTGGGTCGGGGAAACGTTCGCACCCGGTCAGGTGCTCTTCAGCCTCATGAGCCAGTACACGCCCGTCGGCGATCTGGCGCAGTGGCCGGAACTGCAGCACCCCATTTCCCCAGAACTGAACGACGAAATGTATCAATACCTGATCGAGAGCCCGATCGCCGACGGCTTTTATCAGGACCTCGATGCCGCGACCGGCGACATGATTCCGGCGTTCGACGGCACAGGCGTTTAAACCATGACTCTATCAATACAGAAAAAGATATACGGAGGTACCCTCATGGAGTACAAAGAGATTCTCGACAGCGCACGCACCTGCATCGGGCCGTACTGCAAGGCCTGCCCTGTCTGCAACGGCAAAGCCTGCGGCAACCAGGTCCCCGGCCCCGGCGCCAAAGCGCCCGGCAGCGGCTTTATCCGCAACTTCGACGCCTGGCAGAAGATCTGCGTCAACATGGACACCATCTGCCCGAATGAACCGGTCGATACGGCTGTGGAGCTGTTCGGCACTATGTACCGCTATCCGTTTTTCGCGGCCCCGCTCGGCGCGATGAAGCTGCACTACGGCGAAAAGTACACCGACCGCGAGTATAACAGCATCCTCGTCAACGCCTGTGCCGACAGCGGCATCGCCGCCTTCACCGGCGACGGTGTGGACGCTGCCGTGTTCCAGGGCGCGATGGAAGCCATCCGCGCCGCAGGCGGCGTCGGCGTGCCGACGATCAAGCCGTGGAATCAGGAACTGGTTTTTGAAAAGCTCGATCTGGCCAGAACCAGCGGCTGCAAATCCGTCGCCATGGATATTGACGGCGCGGGCCTCCCCTTCCTGAAGAATATGACGCCGCCGGCCGGCAGTAAGTCCGTGCAGGAGCTCTCGGAGATCATCCGTTACGCCGGCATGCCGTTCATCGTCAAGGGCGTCATGACCGTGCGCGGCGCGCAGAAGGCCGCTGAGGCGGGCGCCGCAGCAATCATCGTGTCCAACCACGGCGGCCGCGTGCTCGGCCAGACCCCGGCCAGCGCCGAGGTGCTGCCGGAGATTGCCGACGCCGTGGGTGACAGCATGAAGATTCTCGTCGACGGCGGCATCCGCACCGGCACGGACGTGTTCAAGGCGCTGGCGCTCGGCGCGGACGCCGTGCTCATCGGCCGCCCATTCGTGCCGATGGTCTACGGCGACGGCGCGCAGGGCGTGGCGACCTACATCGAAAAGATCGGCAGCGAGCTGCGCGACACGATGGCCATGTGCGGCGTGCACACGCTCGGAGAGATCACGCGCGACTGCGTGCGTGTGATGTGACCGCAGCATACAGAAAAAAATCCGGGGACAGTTGTCCCCGGATTTTTTATTTCGTTCAATCGTCCCAGATCATGGTGGCAAAATAATCTTCCGGCGTTTCGGCACGGCGGATCAGGCGCGTGGAACCGTCCGGCTGCAGCAGCACCTCCGCGCAGCGGAGCTTGCCGTTGTAATTATAGCCCATGGCGAGGCCGTGGGCACCGGCGTCGTGAATGACCAGCAGATCACCGATATCGATGCGCGGCAGCATGCGGTCAACGGCAAACTTGTCGTTGTTCTCGCACAGGCCGCCGACGATGTCATACTTGTGGTCGCAGGGCGCGTCCTCCTTGCCCATGACCGTAATATGATGGTAAGATCCGTACATGGCCGGGCGCATCAGGTCACAGGCGCAGGCGTCCGTGCCGATATACTCCTTGTAGATATGCTTTTCATGGATCGTGCGCGTCACGAGATGGCCATACGGTGCAAGCATGAAGCGGCCGAGCTCCGTGTACAGCGCCACATCGCCCATGCCGGCCGGGACGAGGATCTCCTCATAAACCTTGCGCACGCCCTCGCCGATGACGGCAATGTCGTTTTCGGGCTCCTCCGGCCGGTACGGGATACCCACGCCGCCGGAGAGATTGATATAGGTGATATGGCAGCCGGTCTCCTGCTGCAGCTCCACCGCGAGCTGGAAAAGGATGCGCGCCAGCGCGGGATAGTAAGCGTTGGAGAGCGTATTGGATGCCAGAAATGCGTGGATGCCGAACTCCTCCGCGCCCTTGGCCTTGAGCATGCGGAACGCCTCAGTGATCTGCGCGCGCGTCATGCCATACTTGGCGTCGCCGGGGTTATCCATGACCTGAAAACCCTCGCGCGACTCGCCGAGCGAGAACGTGCCGCCCGGATTGAAGCGGCAGCCGATCCGCTTCGGGATATAGCCAATGGTCTTTTCCAGAAAGTCCACGTGCGTGATATCGTCCAGATTGATGGTCGCGCCGAGCTTTGCCGCCAGACGGTAATCCTCGGCCGGCGTCTCGTTGGACGAGAACATGATATGCTCGCCGGTGCAGCCGATGCGCCCGGCCATCATCAGCTCTGTGAGCGACGAGCAGTCGCAGCCGCAGCCCTCCTCCTGCAGGATTTTCAGAATGGCGGGCGTGGGCGTGGCCTTCACGGCGAAACACTCCCGGTAGCCGGGATTCCACGAAAAAGCGGCTTTCAGGCAGCGGGCATTCTCGCGGATACCCTGCTCGTCATAGAGGTGAAACGGTGTGGGATAGCATGCGGCGATGTCCTCGAGCTGCTGCACAGTTACAAACGGCTTTTTCATTGGAATTCCGCCCTGTGAAACCTGAAATTGCACTCATTGTAGGATCCGCTCGGGGACGTGTCAAGAAGGCAGAGGCATTTTCGCCGTTCCATGCACGCACGCGGCAAAATCGCCCTCCCACTCCGTCATTTTGTCCGGAGCAGAGAGGTCTCAGATGTCCTCGAGCGTCTCCGTTTCCACCGGCTGGGCCGTATCGACGAAGCGCACCTGCAGCACCGCCTGCGGCCAGTTGACCGAGATGGCAGGCGCGCGGCCGCGCGCCTGTGCCGCTGCGTCGATCTGTGTGCACAGCTCTGCCAGCACTTCGCGCGTCAGATACCCACCGCGCCAGTGGAACACCAGCCCCGGCTGCTTTTTGCGCAGCGCCTGATCGACCCGGCGCACGGCTTCCTCCGGCTTTGTCCAGGACTGGTGCTGCAGCTTATAGTAAAACTGCCCGCCGTCCGTGCAGGCCGGAGCCGGATACAGCAGCGGCCGGTGGTCGCGAAAGATCTTTGTGTCGTCGAGATTGAAATAGTCATAGCGCGGGCCGTATTTGCTGAGGGAATTATCAAACGTGGCGTCCAGATGATAGCACTGCCCGCCGAGCTGGACGATGTTCCAGGCGTGCAGATAGCGTTCACCATTGGCACGGTCCCGGTCGCTGACGGCGATCATGCACGGCAGGCCGAGCCCATCACACAGCAGCTTGACCGTCTTGGCCATACCCTCGCACACGCCGACGCCGTTGGTCAGCGGGCCGATGACCTCGTGCGAATACGGCTTTTCGAGCTTGTCATAGCGGACGTTTTCCACAATGAAATCATGGATCGCGCGCTCCTGCTCCACCGGCGGCAGGCTGCGCAGCGGCCGCAACAGGCGCGTCACACGCGCTTCGATTGCCTGCCGGTGCTCCCGGATGCGCTTTTTCTCAAACCGGTATTCCGGCCAGAACTCCACGAACGCCGCCTCCGGCACCGCGCGGCACGAAAAGCCCACGGCGTAAAAGATCTCCGGATGATCCAGCCGGAGCTGGAAAAAGAGCGTGCCGAGCGTTTCCATCGGCAGACGCGGGATGCGCGCCGACGGCGCAAGCGCCTGCAGGCAGGTCAGCATGCCGTGATAGGCCGCGCGTTCCTGTGGCGGGAGCTGCTGGTAATAATATTGTGGGTGCAGCTGCATGGTTCACTGCGCTCCTTTCGTCAGATCTTCCCGCGGGCTGACCTGAAACCGTTTTTTGTACGCCCGCGAGAAGGCGGAATAGTCATGATAGCCGCACTGAAAGCAGGCATCCGTCGTGCGCATCCCCTGCGCGATGAGATCGCGCGCCACACGCAGGCGTTTGTCCGTGAGGTAGCCGTGGATGGTGAAGCCGGTCTCGGCGCGGAACATGCGCATCATATAGTACTTACTAAGATAAAACGTATCCGCCAGCGCGTCGATGCTGACATCCTCGGTCAGGTGCGTATTGAGATATTCGAGAATGGCCGCCGTTTTCTCGTTGCAGTGCTCGGACGGAGCGTAATTCACCTCGTCATCGTTCAGCCCGCGGCCGAGCATGACCAGCAGCTGCAGCATCTGCGCCCGCGCGAGCAGGTCATGCCCGTAGCGCGTGCTTTGTTCTTCCGCCTCGAGTGCATCCAGTGTGCGCAGCAGCGCCGCGCGCCGCCCGGCCTCCGGCCGCAGGACAAAGCTCTGCCCATCCGCGGGCAGACGGAAACAGGCATCCAGGCTGGAGTCGGCCGTGGACTGCGTACGGAGAAACTCCGGTGATATGTAGAGGATCACGCGTTCGTAACGCTGACTCGGGTCGATCTGTGCCTTGTGGATCGCCCCCTGCCGCACAAGCACCACGTCATACGGCCGCAGCGCGTGCGTGCGTCCCTCGACGATGTAGTTCCCGCGCCCGGCCAAAAAGAACACCAGCTTATGAAATTCGTGATAGTGGAACGCCGTGTCCTCCGCCAGCGCGCTGCTCAGGTGGAACAGGCGGAAATCTTCATGCAGGTATCCCCTGCGCTCATAATCGGTCTGCTGCATGGCTTGCCTCCGAACAAAGCATCTTTTGCAATATATGATAGCATTTTTGTACAATTATTGCAACAGAGAATTGTATATACTGTCACCAAAGCGCTGCTACTACGGCGCAAACTACGCACTGGGAGTGTTGCATTTATGTCCAAGGCAAACGGTTCCAAGTCTTTCCTCAAGACTTACGGATTCCTGATCTTCATGATCTCCGGCATCGTGGCCGGCTGTCTGGTGGGCGCGTTCGCCCCGACCTTCGGCGGCAAGATCAAATTCCTGGGCACGCTGTTCATCAACATGATGTTCTGCGTGGTCGTGCCGATGGTGTTCTGCTCCATCGCCTCCGCCATCGCCAATATGAAGAGCGTCAAACGCGCCGGCAAGATCATGGGTGTGACCATTGTAACGTTCCTGGTCACTGCGGCCATCGCCGGTGTCCTGATGTACATCGTCTGCCGCATCTTCCCGCTCGTGGATGGGCACTACACCATCACGGAGGGCGAGATCGGCGATACGCTGGGCTTCGGCGACATGATCGTCAACTTCTTTACCAAGCCTGACTTCATGGAGCTGCTGAGCCGCAAGGCCATCCTGCCTTTGATCGTCGCGGCGGTGCTGTTCGGCTTCGGCGTCCAGATGAACGGCGGCCCCGAGACGAAGACCGCGCAGCTGCTCGAGGATATCACGGGCTGCATCATGAAGACCGTAAAGCTCATCACCTACTACGCCCCCATCGGCTTCTTCGGCTTCTTTGCCGATCTGGTCGCCACCTACGGCCCGGAGCTCGTCGCGGACTACAGCCGCACGCTCATCATCTACTACGTCATGAGCTTCGTGTACATGTTCGTCTTCTTCCCGATCTACGCTCAGTTCGGCGGCGGCAAGGGCGGCGCAAAGATCATGTTCTCCAAGCTGTTCCGCCCGGCGGCGATGTCGTTCGGCACCTGCTCGTCCGTTGCGACCATCCCGACGAACATGGAAGTCGCGGAGGAGACCGGCATCAGCAAGGACGTCACGGACATCGTGCTGCCCATGGGCGCCACCATGCACATGGACGGCTCTGCCATGAGTGCCATCATCAAGGTCGCGTTCCTGTTCGGCGTGTTCGGACTGGACTTCACGACGGAAAAGGCCATTCTGGCCATCATCGTGGCAGTGTTCTCCTCCGTTGCCATGTCCGGTATTCCTGGCGGCGGCGGCACCGGCGAGCTGGTGGTCTGCACCATCTTCTTCCCCGACCAGCTGGCTGTTGCCTACCCGATCGCGCTGGCGATCGGCAACCTCGTCGATCCTCCGGCGACCATGGTCAACTCCGCCGGCGACTATGTCGTGTCCTTCATCGTCTCCCGCTATGTGGACGGCAAGGATTGGCTGCAGAAGGTCTTTGCAAAGAAGAAAGAGAACGAGGCAATCGAGCAGTAATCTGCCGATGTATCAAATTCCTTCCACCCGGAAACACTACGGTGTACCGGATGGGAGGAATTTTTTATGCTTGGAAAAGTCGAGATCTGCGGTGTCAACACAGCCGAGCTGAAGGTCCTGAGCAGTGACGCCTGCCGGGCACTGCTCATCCGCGCAAAGCACGGCGACACTGACGCACGCGAGCAGCTCATTGCCGGCAACCTCCGGCTGGTGCTGTCCGTGATCCAGAAATTCATCGGCCGCGGTGAGAACGTGGACGACCTGTTTCAGGTCGGCTGCATCGGCCTGATCAAGGCCATCGATAATTTTGACGCCGAAAACCACGACGTGCGTTTTTCCACCTACGGTGTGCCCATGATTTCCGGGGAAATCCGGCGCTACCTGCGCGACAACAGCCCCATCCGCGTCAGCCGCTCCACACGCGACACCGCTTACAAAGTTCTGCAGGCAAAAGAGCGCCTGACCGCCGCCTCCGGCCGCGAGCCGACGCTCGACGAGATCGCAAAGGAGCTGGACATTCCGCGTCGGGACGTCGTATTCGCGCTCGACGCCATCAGCGACCCGATCTCGCTCTACGAGCCGATCTACACCGACAGCGGCGAGAGCATCTGCGTGATGGATCAGGTCGGCGACACGAAAAACACGGACGAGCAGTGGCTGGAGCATCTGGCGCTCTCGAACGCCATCTCCGACCTCAACGAACGCGAGAAAAAGATCCTCTCCCTGCGCTTTTACGCCGGTAAGACGCAGATGGAGGTCGCCGGTGAGATCGGCATCAGTCAAGCCCAGGTATCCCGGCTGGAGAAAAACGCGCTCGGCAAGATCCGCAAGAACATCTTCCCTTCATAAGCTGCCGCCAGGCGCCATAGACTGGTACCAAAACGCTGCGGAGGGGTTACCATGAAATGCTGTTTATCCGATCTGCGATATAAGGAAGTCATTGACATGACCACCGGGCAGCGGCTCGGCTATGTCTGCGATGCGGAGATCGACCTGGAAGAGGGCAAGATCGTGTCGCTGATCGTGCCGGGGCAAAAAAAGCTCGGCGGTCTGCTCAGCGGCGATGATGACTACATTCTGCCGTGGGAATCCATCTCCAGATTGGGCGAGGATATCATTCTCGCAGAGGTCGCGGCGCAGCAGCCGCGCCGCCGGCGGGAAAAGCGGCAGAATTATCTCGGATGAGCTGAAAAAACGCCAAAAATACGGGCAATTCCTCTTGCATTGCCCGTATTTCTCTGGTATAATACCAGAGCATTACGCACGGGGACCGATGTGCGACCATGTGGTTTCGGCCTGGTCGGGCACAGGTGACGCCCCCGGAGGTAGCAACTAATTAAAGGAGGAAACAAAAAACTATGGCAGTCGTATCTATGAAACAGCTTCTCGAGGCCGGTGTCCACTTCGGCCACCAGACCCGCAGATGGAACCCGAAAATGGCGGAGTACATCTACTGCGAGCGCAATGGCATCTACATCATTGACCTGCAGAAGACCGTCAAAAAGCTCGAGGAGGCTTACAGCTTCGTGCGCACCCTCGCAGAGAATGGCCAGACCATCCTCTTCGTCGGCACCAAGAAGCAGGCTGCGGACGCCGTGAAGGAAGAGGCTTCCCGCGTCGGTATGTACTATGTCAATGCCCGCTGGCTTGGCGGCATGCTCACCAACTTCAAGACCATGCGCACCCGTATCGACCGTCTGGCACAGCTTAAGAAGATGCAGGAAGACGGCACCTTCGATATGCTCCCGAAGAAGGAAGTCATGAAGCTGCTCGGCGAGATGGAGAAGCTCGAGAAGTACCTCGGCGGCGTCAAGGAAATGAAGAAGCTCCCCGGCGCGCTGTTCGTCGTTGACCCCCGCAAGGAGCACAATGCCATCGCGGAGGCCCGCAAGCTGCACATCCCGATCGTCGCCATCGTCGACACCAACTGCGACCCGGACGAGATCGACTACGTCATCCCCGCGAACGACGACGCCATCCGCGCCATCCGCCTGATCGCTTCCACCATGGCCAACGCCGTGCAGGAAGGCCGTCAGGGTGTCGACGCTGAGGAAGCTGCTTCCGAGGAAGAGGCCCAGAAAGTCGAAGAGTAATTGAAAACTGCAAGGGCGGGCCGTGTACCCGCCCTTCTGATAAAACAATAAAGGAGAAAGAATTATGGCATTTTCTGCTGCTGATGTGAAAAATCTGCGTGAAATGACCGGCGTCGGCATGATGGACTGCAAAAAGGCCCTCACCGCTGCTGACGGCGATATCGATAAGGCTGTGGAATGGCTCCGTGAGAAAGGTCTCGCCGCCGCTCAGAAGAAGGCCGGCCGCATCGCCGCCGAGGGTATGGCTTACGCCGCCGTCGTCGATGGCATCGGCGTGATCGTCGAGGTCAATGCGGAGTCCGACTTCGTGGCCAAGAACGATCTGTTCGTCGACTACGTCAAGGGCGTCGCTGCCGTCGTCGCCAAGGAGAACCCGGCCGATCTCGACGCGCTGTATGCCTGCGCTTACGGCAACGGCAAGACCGTGCTCGAGGAGCAGAACGATAAGGTCCTCGTCATCGGCGAGAACATCAAGGTCCGCCGCTTCGCGCGCTACGACACCGGCCTGAACGTCCCCTATGTCCATATGGGCGGCCGCATCGCCGTGCTTGTCAACCTCGAGACCGAGTCCACCGACGCTGCTGTCGTCGAGCTGGGCAAGGACATCGCCATGCAGATCGCCGCTCTGAACCCGACCTACAAGGATAAGAGTGACGTCTCCGATGAGTTCATCGAGAAGGAAAAAGAGATCCGCTTGGCTCAGGCCAAGGAAGATCCGAAGAACGCCAAGAAGCCCGACGCCATCATCGAGAAGATCGTCATGGGCGGCATCGGCAAGTACTTCAAGGAGATCTGCCTGCTGCAGCAGCCGTTCGTCAAGGATGACAAGGTCTCCGTCGAGGAGCATATCGCTGCCGTCGCCAAGCAGGTCGGTGCCTCCATCAAGCTCGTGAACTACACCCGCTTTGAGAAGGGCGAAGGCATTGAGAAGCGTCAGGACGACCTCGCCGAGGAAGTTGCGAAGCTCATCAAGTAAATTTCACTTCCATTCTGCATCCCGCGGCTCCGAACCGGGCCGCGGGATATTTCTGCCTGCGCCATCCTTTTTGTGGGAGATTAGCGGTAAAAACCGCCGTTTTTCGGGAGTAGAGTGGCTCTACAGCCGTGTAGAGCCATATTTTTTCCGGTAGAGACCGTAAAATTGGAACGTAGACAGGGAAAAATGACAGTAGCTTGTATTTATGCGCCAGCGGGTGTACGGATATAGAGCGCACACCGTGCAGCACTTTGAGCAAGCAAAGGAGCACTCTCATGATCCAGATCTTCACAGACACGTCGGCAAACCTGCCGGCTGCTTACATTCAGAAATATTCCCTGCGCGTCATCCCACTGACGTACTTCGTCGACGGCGTTGAAGCGCATCAGGATCCTGCTGTTCATTTCGACGGGAAAGCCTACTATGACGCCATGCGCAGCGGCACGCCCGTGTCCACTGCCATGATTAACCTCGCCGCTTTTCTGGAGCCGCTGCATGCGGCACTGGCCGCCGGAGACGACGTGATCTACATCGGCATGTCCGGCGGCATCAGTGGCACGGCACACGCTGCCGCCATGGCCGTGCAGGAGCTGCAGGAAGAATTCCCAGAGCGGAAAATCGCCGCCATTGACACCTATGCCGCCTCGCTCGGCGAGGGGCTGCTGGTGATCGAGGCCGCGCGTATGCTCGAAAACGGCGCGCCTTTCTCGCTGATCGTCGAGCAGATCTCCCGCCGCCGCCATACGATGTGCCAGTACTTCACGGTTGATGACCTCGCCTATCTCGAGCGCGGCGGCCGCGTGAGCAAGGCTGCCGCCATCGTCGGCACCGTGCTCAAGATCAAGCCGCTGCTGCGCGGTGATGATGAGGGCAAGATCGTCCAGTGCGGCAAGACGCGCGGCCGCAAGCAGTCGCTCACCGCGCTGGCAGACTTTTACGAGAAGCTCGTCGCCGACAAATCCGAGGAAATCGGCATCGCGCACGCGGACGATGAAGACGGTGCACAGTTCCTGCTCGACGCACTGCGCCAGCGCGGCTTCACGGGCGAGTGCCTGACCGTGTGCTATGAGCCCGTCACCGGCTCGCACGTCGGACCCGGCACCGTGGCACTGTTTTTCCAGGGCTTCCACAGATAAAGAAAAACCGGAGGACATGTCCTCCGGTTTTTTATCCCTCTTTCCGGTCGATCTGCCGGACCATTTTCTCGAACTTCGCGCGCGGGCCCATGACCTCGCGCCCGCAGCCGAGGCAGCGGAGCTTGAAGTCCGCGCCGATGCGCAGCACCTCCCAGCGTTTCTCGCCGCAGGGGTGCTGTTTTTTCATCGTCAGAATATCGCCGACCTGAATGTCCATCGCTCACTCCCCCTTGATACGCTGCCAATAGGCGCGCGCAGCCTGTTCGGTCTTGTTATCACCGTACTCATAATAATGTTTTCCCTTCAGCTCGTCGGGCAGGTACTGCTGCTGCACCCAATGGCCCGGGTAGCTGTGCGGATACTTGTAGCCCTGCTCACGCTCAAAGCCCGTGCCGTCGGCGTGGACGTTCTGCAGCTCACGTGGGATGGGCCCCGCCTTCCCTGCCCGGACGTCAGCGATTGCCGCATCGATAGACATGACGACGGAGTTGGACTTCGGTGCAGTGGCCAGCAGCAGCACTGCCTCCGCCAGCGGCAGCCGTGCCTCCGGCAGGCCGAGCTGCAATGCGCTGTCCACGCAGGATTTCACAATCATTGCTGCCTGTGGATAGGCAAGGCCGATGTCCTCGCTCGCCGAGCACAGGATGCGCCGGCAGGCGCCAATCAGATCTCCGGCCTCGAGCAGGCGCGCCAGATAGTGCAGCGCCGCATCCGGATCCGAGCCGCGCAGCGACTTCATGAGCGCGGACACGACGTCATAGTGGTCGTCACCCGCGCGGTCATAGCGCATGGCGCTGCGCTGCGTGATGTTCTCGGCATCGGCGCGCAGGAGACGAATGGTATCTCCCTCTCTCGGCGCCGCAGAAAAGAGCAGCTCGACCGCATTGAGCGCCTTGCGCACATCGCCGCCGCAGACGGACGCGATATACCCCGCCGTACCGGGCTCGATGTCCGCCGTGACATTTTCCCGCGCACTGAGAATGGACACCGCGCGCAGCACGGCCTTTTCCACCTCAGCGGCCGGCACCTGCTTGAATTCAAACACCGTGCTGCGGCTGAGCACCGCGTTATAGACGTAGAAATACGGGTTTTCCGTCGTGGAGGCGATGACCGTGATGCGGCCGTCCTCCATGAACTCCAGCAGCGACTGCTGCTGCTTTTTGTTGAAATACTGGATCTCATCGAGATACAGCAGCACGCCGCCGGGCGTGAGCATGGTGTCGAGCTCCGCGATGATATTGCGGATATCCGAAATGCTCGCGGTCGTGGCGTTCAGGCGGCGCAGAGTGCGGTTCGTGCTGGCCGCGATGATGCTCGCGACCGTGGTCTTGCCGGTGCCGGACGGGCCGTAAAACACCATGTTCGGGATCTCCCCGGACTCCACGATGCGGCGGAGCATCCCGTTCGGGCCCAGAATATGCTTTTGCCCGACGACATCGTCGAGCGTTGTCGGCCGGATCTCATCCGCCAAAGGTCTGTACATAACGCGCCTCCTGTAATGCAATGGCGATATTATACCGCATTTTGCACGCCTTGGCAACTCGCCGCACTTGGCAGACGGCGCAAAATGTGCTACACTGCCGGAGAGGTGAACAATATGCGCACACCGGAACAAGTGCAGGAGATCCTCCGCTGTCTGGCACAGGCCTACCCTGCGGACTGCTCCCTGCAATATCAGAAAGATTATGAACTGCTGTTTGCCGTGCGGCTGGCCGCGCAGTGCACAGATGAGCGTGTCAACCAGGTCACGCCGGTGCTGTATGCACGCTTCCCGACGCTCGAGGCGTTTGCCGCCGCCGAACCGGAGGACGTAGAGCCCTATGTCCATTCCTGCGGCTTTTACCGGGCGAAGGCACGGGACATCGTCCTGTGTGCGCGCAAGCTCGTCGCGGAATACGGCGGCCGCGTGCCGGACACGATGGAGGCCCTCACTTCCCTGCCCGGCGTCGGGCGCAAAACGGCCAATCTCATCCTTGGCGACGTGTACCGCAAGCCCGCCGTGGTCGTGGACACGCACTGCATCCGGCTCTCGAACCGGATGGGCCTCGTAGACGGGCTGAAAGACCCTGTCAAGATCGAGACCGCACTGCGCAAGATCCTGCCGCCGGAGGAGTCATCCGACTTCTGCCACCGGCTGGGGCTGCACGGCCGCGCCGTGTGCACGGCGCGCAAGCCGATGTGTGACCAATGCTGCGTGCGCCACGTGTGCCAGATGGCAGAGGAGGCGGACGCATGAAGCCCATCGCCCGCATCCGCAGCGACTTTGCCACGAAGTTCGGCGTCCCGCGCCAGAGCGGCGTGGTCGACAGCCTGCAGGCAGAGATCGTTTTCGAGCCGGAGTTTCGCAGCCGTGATGCCGTGCGCGGGCTGGAGGCGTTCTCGCACATCTGGCTCATCTGGGAGTTTTCCGAAAATGTGCGCGCCGGCTGGTCGCCGACTGTGCGGCCGCCGCGCCTGGGCGGTAATGTGCGCATGGGTGTATTCGCCACGCGCTCACCGTTCCGGCCAAACCCGATCGGTTTGTCATGCGTGCGTCTGGAACGGATCGAGTTTTCGGACGCGCGCGGGCCGGTGCTCCACGTCGCCGGAGCAGACCTGATGGACGGCACGCCGATCTATGATATCAAGCCCTACATCCCCTACGCCGACTGCCGCCCGGAGGCAACAGAAGGCTTCACTGGGCAGATAGAGATGCATGCGCTGACGGTGAGTATCCCGCCGGAGCTGCTGTCCCGCTTCCCGGCTGAGAAGCGCGACGCGCTCATCGGCGTGCTCGCACAAGATCCGCGCCCGCGGTATCAGACAGACGCCAGCCGCGTCTATGGGCTGGAATTTGGCGGCTATGAGGTGAAATTCAGCGTGAATGGACAGAAAATGACCGTCACGGACATTGCAGAAAAAGACTCGTGAAATCACGAGTCTTTTTCATATTTCAACTGATACAGGTCGGTGCGCCGCGCGCGCAGGACCGGGATCTGCGCACGGACGGCGTCCGTCTCGGAAAGGTCAATGTCACAGATCAGCAGCTCGGGTGCTGCCTCCGCCTGCGCCTGCACGCGCCCCCACGGGTCGCACACGAGCGAGTACGCATAGGAAACATAGCCCGCCGTCTCGTCCCGCGCCGGAGCGCAGCCCGCGACAAAGCACTGGTTATCCAGCGCCCGCGCGCGAAACAGCAGCTCCCAGTGCGCCGGGCCGGTCGTCATATTGAACGCCGCCGGCACCACGATCAGCTGCGCGCCCTCGAGCGCCAGAATGCGAAAGAGCTCAGCAAAGCGCACGTCAAAACAGATCGCCACGCCGAGTTTGCCAAACGGTGTGTCCACGAGTGTGTATTGCTGTCCGGGCGAGAGCGTGTCAGACTCGAAAAATCGCTGGCCGCCCGTCACGTCGATGTCAAACAGATGCACCTTACGGTGCTTCGCCCGCTGCGCCCCCTGCGGGTCAAACACGTAGCAGGTGTTGTAGATCGCGTCCCCGTCGCGCTCCGGTACGGAACCCGCGACGAGCCAGATATCATATTCCCGCGCCGTATCACGCAGCAGACACCATGTCTCGCCGCCCTGCGGTTCAGCGTATTCCGCAAACGCCGCGTTGCTGTACGGACAGCACCACATCTCCGGCAGCGCGACCAGATCGCAGCCGGCCGCAGCGGCATCGTGCACATAGCGGCGCATCGTCGCATGATTTTCCGTTTTGGACGCCGTGACCGGCATCTGGCACAGGCCAAGTTTCATGGTATCCCCGCTTTCGCATGTTCGATGCATCCAGCATAGCGGAAAATGACGGTGCTGTCAAACGTTTCTGCCCGCGCGCACGTCGCTGCCGCAGTGCGGGCAGTACGTCTTTTTGCCGGTGAAAAACATCATGCCGAGGTAGCGATGGCAAAACGGGCAGCGCTGGGTGCGCACAGCGATGAGCACGCCCAAAATGACGCACCCAAGCGCAGCATATACCAGCGCCCAGACACCATACCAGCAGCAGCTGCCATACAGGCCCAGCCCAAACAGGACCAGAATGGACGAAATACCGTCCCAGAGCTTTGGATGCTTCATACGATCACCTCCAAGAATGCTTGAGAGGCCATGATATTCTTTTCGTGTGAAGTTCAAAACCATGTATATGTAAAATGCGGGTGAAATGCAGCCGCATTTCACCCGCACACGCGCGTTATGAGAATAGCACACGCAGCACCGAGAGCACAACGCCGACGACAAAGCCGATCAGCGCCCATTTGCCGATCGCTTTGGCGCGCACCGGCGTCGTCTTCTGGAAGCACAGGAACAGGATCAGACCGACCAGCGGGAACAAAAACGCCAGAATGTTCAGACCTGTCGACGGTTTATCCTCCTGCGGATTCACCGGTGCCTGCACCGCACAGCCGCAGTTCGGGCACACGACCGCCTCGTCCACCAGCTCTTTGCCGCATTGACTGCAGTATTTCATCTATTTTTCCTCCATTCATATCTCTGGGCGAAAGTATCGCCCCATGGTTGTATCCTAGCACATCATTTTACGATTTACAACCAAAAAGTTCACAAAATATTCATCTTTTTGGCAAAAAACGACCGCAGCCGGATCGGCCGCGGTCGCTTTTTTGTATGAAGTTTTACTCTTCCCAGTTGTGCCACACGTTCTGGACATCTTCGTTGTCCTCGAACATGTCGAGCATCTTCTGGAGATTCTTGATATCGCCCTCGTCGGTGAGCTTGATGGTGTTCTGCGGCACCATCTCCACCTGCGCGCTCAGCAGCTCATAACCGTCGTTTGTGAGCGCCTCGGCCACCGATGCCACATCGTCGGGATCGGTATAGACCGTGTAAACACTCTCGTCGGGCGCAAAGTCCGCCGCGCCGGCTTCGAGCGCGTCCTCCATGACCTTGTCTTCGTCGAGCTCCTGATCCTCGTCATTGATGACGATGACGCCCTTCTTATCAAACGACCATGACACGCAGCCGGTCGCGCCCATGTTTCCGCCGTACTTATCAAAGTAGTGGCGCACCTCGGAGGCGGTGCGGTTGCGGTTATCGGTCATCGTCTCGACGATGATGGCGACACCGGACGGGCCATAGCCTTCGTAAGTGATGGACTCGTAGTTATCCGTGTTGCCGGAGCCGAGCGCCTTGTCGATCGTGCGCTTGATGTTGTCATTCGGCATGTTGGCGGCTTTCGCCTTGGCGATGACAGCTGCGAGGCGGGAATTGTTATTGGGGTCGCCGCTGCCGCCTTCTTTGACGGCCACGATCATCTCGCGGGCGATCTTCGTGAACGCCTGCGCACGCTTGGCGTCCTGCGCGCCTTTGGTCTTCTGTATATTATGCCACTTGGAATGTCCGGACATAGTCACAACTCCTCTTGCTAAAATGCTTTGAATATTTTAGCACACTCCAGGCCGCGTGGCAAGAAAAATCCGCATATTTGCGCGAAAACTACACCTGCGTCTTGGGAATGAGGAGATATTGCGGCGGTTCGGCCATGGCGGCATCATCCGTGAGGCCGTTCGTCTCGCGGATAAGCTGCTCGCTCGAGCAGTATCGTCTGGCGAGCGTCCACAGGTCCTCCCCGCCCCAGCGTACGATCGTCAGCGACGGTACGGAGGCATACGGGCAGACGCGCTCCTGCACCGTCACCCCGGTGACCTGCCGGAAGCCGGACTCCTGAAGCGCGACTGTGCGCGCCGTCACTGCCACACGGATCAGGAATCCGTCCGCCGTGACCGTGACAGCCGGCTCCTCCGGCTGCACGCTCAGCAGCTCCAGCCGCACGCCGTCTGCCGCCTCGAGCGGCAGGTGCAGGCGCTTTTCCATGCAGGATACGCGCTGCTCGGCATCCGTCACGAGCAGGCGAACAAGCACGTCACAGCCATCCTCCGCCAGGCCGCAGACAACGGCACGCCGGGACATAACGGTCAGCGAGGCGGCCTCGCACGCGAGCGTGCCCTCCGCCGTCAGGCGCAGCGGTTCTCCCGGCTGCACGGTGCCGGCCGGCACCGTCTCGCGCTCGAGCGTGAGCTCGGCCGTGTTGCAGTAGGCATCCGTCACGCAGTCGGCCTCCGCATCCGCAAGGCACACCGTCTGCGCGACGAGATGATACTCCGCCTCCAGCACCGTGCCGTCGGCCGCAGCGCTCACGTTCAGGTAGGCTGCCGTGAGATTGACAGCCGTGTGCATCAGACACGGCGATGTGTCTGCCGGGCAGTCGAGCATTTGCGAAAACTGTGTCTCAAAGTTCTCAACCATTGGGCACATCTGCCCCTGCTGGAGATAGGAGACAGACGCACACACGCGCCCCTGAAAAATGACGCGGCTGCCGACGGTACTGACATCATCGATCAGCACGGTCTCCGTGTGGCAGAGCAGACGGTCAGCCTCTGGCTGCCCGGACGCGAAGCGGTGCGTCTCCGAGACGGTGAATGTCTTTTCCTCCACAGACACCGGGATCTGCAAACAGAGCGTTTCCGTGCGCGTGAATACTGCGCCGCCGTCGCTCTCGATCCGGTCCGTGAGCGCAAGCTCCGTCTCCCGGTAGGCGCGCAGGCACAGGCTCAGCCGTGCTGTGACGCGCACCTTGCGCGAATTGACCGCGCGCGCATCCAGCGCGGTGAGCGTGCACCGCAGCCACGGCCGCACATCGGGCAAGAGCGTCTCGCCGCTGATGCGCACCTTCACCGGCAGCTCCACCGGGAAGCTGCGCAGCGCGCCGCCCTCCTCCGCATAGACTACGTCGGCCGCGACGCTGCCCTCGATCTGTGCGCTCTTGTCCGAAAAGTCCAGATTCCAGAGGCAGAATGTGCCCTCTGTGACCACGATCGTGCCGATATCCCCCAGCGCATCGGGCACAACGGCGTCTGCGCTGCAGGTCTCCTCCTCCGTGCGGTCAAACACCCGCGCGTACATCATGCGTTTCTGCTTGCCCAGTTGTAGTTCCATAAAGATGTGCTCCTTGTCGTTTTTGTACATCCTTATGCCGGGCGCGCGCCGGTTATGCCGCCCTCAGCACCGCAGCAGCCAAACGCCCGCCGCAATGAGCGCACCGCCGAGTGCAAACCACCAGAAGCCGGCCGGCAGCACCAGCGCCAGAATGATGAACACACCGGCGACCACACACGCGATGCCGATCCAGAAGCAAATCCCCCGCCGTCGAAACATAAAGCACCGCCCTCCGCTTGCAGGTTCTCCCTACAGTGTATGCGGAGGGCGGTGCTTTGGTGCGTCACTTTTTCTTTTCCCAGTCGCAGACCTGGGCCGAGAGCGCGTACAGGCGCGCATAGCTCTCGTGGCGCTCCGGCGCGATCCTGCCGGCCGCCACGGCGGCGAGGACGGCGCAGCCGGGCTCTTTCAGGTGCGCGCAGTCGCGAAAACGGCACTGGCCGATGTACGGCCGGAACTCCCGGAACGCATACTGCAGATTTTCGCACGAGATGGGATCGACCATGTCCACCTCGAACGAGGCGAACCCCGGCGTATCGGCGACGAACGTATCCTCTCCAAGCGCATAGAGCTCGACATGGCGCGTCGTGTGCTTGCCGCGGCCGAGCCGCTCGCTGACAGCTCCGGTCGCAATGCCGAACGATGCATCGAGCGCGTTGAGCAGACTCGACTTGCCGACGCCGGAGTTGCCGGTAAATGCGCTGGTCTTTCCGCGCAGCGCATCGCGCAGCTCGCCGACGCCGAGCCCGGTCGCCGCGCTCGTGCGCAGGACACGAAAGCCGATGGAGCGGTAAATGTCATAAAGATGGTCCGCCGGGTCAAGGTCGCACTTATTGAGGCAGACGACCGGCTCACAGTCCGCATTTTCCGCGATGGCGACCACACGGTCGATCAGAAACGGGTCCGTGACCGGGTTCACATTCGCCGCGATCATGATAAGCTGGTCAACATTCGCCACTGCCGGGCGGATGAACGCATTGCGCCGCGGCAGGACGGTGTCGATGCGGCCCTTACCGTGCGCGTCAAAACTGACCTCCACGCGGTCGCCGACCAGCGGACTGCACCCGTCGTACCGGAAGCGGCCGCGGGCCTTGCACTCCACGATCTGATCGCCGGCGGCCACATAGTAAAAGCCGCTGAGCGCCTTGATGATGACACCCTGCACCATAAGCGTTGTTGCTCCTTTATCTCTTTACGGTTTTTCCGGCCCGTCGGAGACCCAGATATAGACCTTGCTGTACTCCGTGAGCTGCGTGTTGGCCGGTGCGCTCTGCTTGAAGACCGTGCCCTGCTTGGCATCGTTGGCCTCTTTATACGTGCCGCCGTAGCACAGGCCGCTGCTCTCGATGCGCGCGATAGCAGCTGACTCCGTCAGTTCTGACAGATCGGGCACCGTGACCGGGCGCAGCTCGGGGCCGCCGCTGACGATCAGCTTCACGCTGGAACCGGCGGCCGCCTTTTCACCGGGCGCGGGCTCGCAGCTGATGACATACTTCGCCGTCACGTTCTTCGAGGCCTGAAACTCCGTCGTGACCGTAAAGCCGGACTTTTCGAGCGCGGCCGTCGCCTCCTCGTAGTCTTCATTGATGACATACGGCACATCGGTCATGACGACGCCGGTACTGACGGTGAGCTGCACGTTGATGCCGTCCGAGACGCGCATGCGGCTCTTACCCGCCACCGGGTCCTGCTCAATAATCACGCCGTCCGGCACATCTGGATCGACCGTGTACACGACCGTAAAATGATAGTCGGCATACTGCTTATCGTTGACGACCGCCTCGTAGGACTTGCCGGTAAAGTCCGGCACATCCACGCGCTCGGCCGTGCGGAACAGATCCTCGAGCCAGAAATTCCACAGGAACACGAACAGCAAAACGGCAAAGACGCCGACCGAGAAAATACCCGTGAAATAACTCACGCGCTTGGCCCGCTTGCGCCGGCGCTGGTATGCCTCCTCCGTCAGGTCCTGTCCGACACCGAAAAAGGAGTCCTTTTTCTCCGCGCTCTCGCGGCGCCGCTCGGAAAGCGGACGCTGCTGGTTGAGGTGCTTCTTGCAGGCATTGAGCGCTTTGAGCATTTCCCCCGCCGACTGATAGCGCTTGCGCAGGTCCGGCTCCATGGCCTTGAGCGTGATACGCTCGAGCTCCTCGGGAATGTCGCTGTTCCACTCCCGTGGTGGCTTGGCGCTGCCGGCGATGTGCATGAGCGCAATCTCCTCCGGGGTGTCCGCGTCATAGGGCAGGTGGCCCGTGAGCATCTCATAGAGCACGACACCGAGGGAATACAGGTCGCTGCGCGCGTCGGCATTGAGGCCCTTGGCCTGCTCGGGCGCGATATAGTGCACGGAGCCGATGGCCTGACCGCTGCGCTCTTCATGGATATTCTCGAGCGCGGCGATGCCGAAATCAGCGACCTTGACCATGTCGTCGTTCGTGATCATGATGTTCTGCGGTTTGATGTCCCGGTGGACGATGCCATGGGCGTGCGCGTGCTGCAGTGCCTTGCAGATCTGCGTGGCGTAGTGCAGCGCCTCGACGGCGCTGAATACACCATGCTCCGCCATGCGCTGCTTGAGCGTCTCGCCTTCGATAAGCTCCATGACGATATACTCCGTCTCCCCGCTGTGGCCGACATCGTAGACCGAGACGATATTCGGCTGCGAGAGCATGGCGACCGCGTGTGCCTCCGCCTGAAAGCGATTTTTCAGCTCAGCGTCCGCCGCCATTTCATCGCGCAGGATCTTGACGGCGACATAGCGGTGCAGCTTGTGGCACATGGCCTTGTAGACGACCGACATGCCGCCGCTGCCGATGATCTCCAGGATCTCGTAGCGGTCGTCGAGCATCTGACCGATATAGCGATTCATTGATTGTTCCATAGTGATCCCCCTGTTGCGCTTCAGCGGAAAAGAACGAGTGCGGTCACATTGTCGCGCGCACCGCGTGCCAGCGCCGCCGCGATCAGGCGGCTGCAGATCTGTTTTTCATCCCGCGAGCTGCGGCAAAGATCGTGCATCTGGCCCTCCGTGAGCGTGTTGGACAGCCCGTCCGTACACAGCAGCAGTCGTGCCCCCGGCGGAAACGGCAGTGTGCGGCAGTCCGGCTCCACCTTCGGGCCGACACCGACGGCGCGCGTGATCACGTTCCGCCGCGGGTGACGGTGTGCCTGCTCCGGCAGCACCTGACCGCTCGCGACGAGCTCCTGCACGAGCGAGTGATCCGTCGTCAGCTGCTGCATCCGGCGCAGGCAGGCCAGATACGCGCGGCTGTCACCGACATGCAGCACCGTCAGCCGGCCGTGCCGCACACAGGCGGCAACGATCGTCGTGCCCATGCCGTGCAGATCCGGGTCTGCGCACGCGCGGTCATAGACGGCGCGGTTAGCCGCATCGCAGGCATGGCGCATGGCGGGCTCGACCGCGATGCCCGCTTGCATTTCGCGGCGAAAATCCGCCAGGAACATGGACGCAGCCAGATCGCTCGCGAGCTTTCCCCCGGCGGCACCGCCCATCCCGTCGCAGACGACGGCAATGGTGCAGCCCCTGCGCCGGATGTGTGCGCAGGCGGCGCGATCCTGATTCTCCTTGCGGACGGACCCTCTGTCCGACTGTGCAAAGCAATGCATGGGCTCTCCCCCTTCAGGCTCGATGATCGGCGACCTTTTTGCGCAGCTGGCCGCACGAGGCATCCACATCGCTGCCGAGCTTGCGGCGCACGGTGACATTGACGCCCGCCTGCTCCAGAATGCGGATGAATGCCTTGAGATGCTCCGGCGTAGACGGCCGGAACGCGCGCTCTTCCACGTGGTTGAGCGGGATGAGGTTGACGTGCGCGCAGACGCGCCGCGCGTGCTTTGCCAGAAGCTTTGCGTGCTCCGGCGTGTCATTCACACCGTCGATCATGGCGTATTCAAAGGAAATGCGCCGGCCGGTCGTTTCATAATACCGGGCGCAGGCATCGATGAGCGCCGCCACGCCGCGGCCGTGGTTGGCGGGCATGATCTTCGAGCGGGTGGCATCGTCCGGCGCGTGCAGGGAGACCGACAGCGTCAGCTGCAGGTCGCGCGCCGCCAGATCGTCAAAGCGCTCGATGAGGCCGCACGTGGACAGCGAAATGTGCCGCATGCCGATGTTCTCCCCGTCCGGGTGGTTGACCAGCTCGAGAAAGCGCATGACATTGTCAAAGTTATCGAGCGGCTCGCCGATGCCCATGAGGACGATGTTGGAAATTTTGCTGCCGGACTCCCGCTCGGAATAGAGCACCTCGTCGAGCATTTCCGACGGCTCAAGATTGCGGATCAGACCGCCGATCGTGGACGCGCAGAACGCGCACCCCTGCCGGCAGCCGACCTGCGAGGAGATGCAGACCGTGTTGCCGTGCTTATAGTGCATGACGACAGTCTCGACGGCGTTGCCGTCGCCGAGCTGCCAGAGGTATTTGATCGTCCCGTCAAGGGCGGACACCTGCTTACGCAGCATCTCAAGCTTCGAGATATAAAACTGCTCGGAGAGCGCTGTACGCAGGACCTTGGACAGGTTCGTCATCTCGTCAAACGACGTCACGCCGCGCGCGAGCCACTGGAAAATCTGCTTGGCACGGTATTTCGGCTGCCCCATTTCGGCGAGGGCCGCCGCGATCTCCTCGGGGAGCATGGCTTTGATGTCTCTCATTCGTGTCTCCTCAGCTTACAAACAAAAAATCCGTCCGTGCCGTGTTCCTGCGGCCAGAAGGTGAACATACCGTTGGGTGCGTCCGCGCCCGGGAGCGGCAGCGAAAACACCTCCGGTGAAAACTCCGGGTGCGAACGCAGAAAATCATGCGCCACGTCCTCGTTCTCCCGCGCGAGCACCGTGCACGTGGAATATACCAGCACGCCACCGGGCTTCACGCACGGCGCAAGACCGGCGAGAATGTCCCGCTGAATGGTCGGCAGGCGCTCGAGCTCTGCCGGATCCTTGAAGCGGATCTCCGGCTTCTTGCGGATGACGCCGAGGCCGGAGCACGGCACATCGGCCAGCACTACGTCCATCGCGCCGGTCAGATCCGCGTCCGGGCGGCGGGCATCCATCGTGCGCGTTGAAATGCACGTCAGGCCCAGCCGCTCGGCACCGGAACGGATACGCTTCCATTTATTTTCGTGAATATCGCAGGAAATCATACATCCCTGATCGCGCATCTGCATGGCAGCAGCGAAACTTTTGCCGCCTGGGGCGGCGCAGGCATCGAGCACGCGCATACCCGGCTGCGCGCCGGAGACGAGCGCCGCACAGTGTGCGGCCGCGTCCTGCACATAAAACCAGCCGCAGGCAAAGGCCCGTGCGGCCGCCAGATTGCCGCCATGGCACAGCAGCGCGTCCGGAAGCCACGGGTGCGGCTCTGCCTCGATGCCGTCCGCGCGCAGGGACGCCATGAGAGCATCCGCCGTCGTTTTCAGGGTGTTCACCTGCAGGCAGGCCGGTGCATCGGCATTGTTCGCCGCCAGCGCCCGCTCGGCAAATGCATAGCCATGCGCGTCGATATACAGCTGCGCCAGCCACCGCGGGTGGCTGTAGCGCACAGCAAGATAGTCCGCCGTGCCCGCGCCCGGGATCTCCGGCAGCGCATCCCGATGCTCCGCCACGCGGCGCAGCACCGCATTGACCAGACCCGACGCGCGCGCACAGCCGCCTTTCCGGCAGAGCGCGACCGCCTCATTCACGGCGGCACGCGGCGGGACTTTATCCAGCAGCACGATCTGATAAGCCGACAACCGCAGCAGGTCGAGCACCTTCGGCTCGAGCTTTTGCAACGGTGTCGTGCAGTAGACAGAAAGATAATGATCCAGCAGGGTCAGATTCTGCAGCGTGCCATAGCAAATGCGCGCTGCGAGTGCGGCGTCGCGCGGCTCCAGCTGCGCGCTCTGCAGGACGGCGTTGAGCGCAGCGTCCGACCACGCGCCGTTTTTGCGCCAGCGCTGCAGCGCGGTCCAGGCAGCTTCCCGGGCAGTCATGGCCATGGTCAATCCTCAACGGGCAGCGTGTGCCCGAGCAGGTAGTCAGCTGCCGACATGCGCTTCTTCCCCGGTGCCTGCAGCTGCGTGATGCGTACCGTCTGCCCGTCGGCGCAGGCAACCGTAACGCCGTCTTTCCCGGCGGCCACGATGGTGCCGGGCGCTTTGCGCGTCGTGCGCTCGGAGTAATCCGCCGCATGGATCTTGAACGTCTGCCCGCCGAGCTCCGCCGTTGCGACGGGCCACGGCTCCAGACCGCAGATGTGCTTGATGATCACACGCGGGCTCTGGTTCCAGTCGATGGGCGAATCATCGCGCGTGAGCGGACGGGTATACGTCGCCTGACGATGATCCTGCGGCGTGCGCGGCGCGGTGCCTGCAGCGATGTCACGCAGCGTGCGCACAAGCAGGTCCGCGCCCATGACGGCCAGACGGTCAAAGAGTTCTCCTGCCGTCTCAAACTCGCCGACCGGCGTCTGCGTGGTATAGATCACGTCTCCGGTGTCCATTTCGCGATCAAGGTACATGGTCGAAACGCCGGTCACGGCATCGCCGTTGAGCACCGCCCACTGGATGGGCGCGGCGCCGCGGTACTTCGGCAGCAGCGAGCCATGGACATTGATCGCCCCATAGGGCGCCGCTGCGAGCAGATCATCCGGCAGAATGCGGCCATAGGCCACAACGACGAGAATATCCGGCTGCAGGCTTTGGAGATCTGCCAGCGCCGTGCCGTCGCGCATCTTTGCCGGCTGAAACACCGGGAGCCCCGCCGTAAGTGCGATCTCCTTGACCGGGCTCGGCTGGAGCTTCATACCGCGGTTTTTCGGCTTGTCCGGCTGCGTGAACACGCCGACCACGTCAAACCGCTCGTCGAGCAGGCGCTGCAGGGACACGGCCGCAAAATCCGGCGTGCCCATAAACACGATGCGCATGCGCCTCACCCCTTCGTCTGCTGCTCAATCTCCTCGGGGGAGAGCATACGGATGGCCTTGTCGATGAACAGAACACCGTCGAGATGGTCGATCTCGTGGCAGAAGGCGCGCGCCGTCAGGCCGCGGCCCTCTACCTCAAACCACGCACCGTGACGATCCTGCGCGCGGACCTTCACGTAGTCCGGGCGCTGGACAACACCGAACTCGTTCGGGATACTCAGGCAGCCCTCGGCACCGGTCTGCTCCCCGGCCGTCTCCACAATGACGGGGTTGATGAGCTCGATCATATACTCCTCTTCATCATCCGGGACGTTCGTCTCGAGCACGATGACAGCGCGGCGCAGCACACCGACCTGCGGCGCGGCGAGGCCGACACCGTTGGACTCCGCCAGCGTCTGACGCATATCGTCGAGCAGCATGTGCAGCCGGGGATTGAAATCCGTGACCTCGTGGCAGTGCTTGCGCAGCTGGGGGTCACCGTTTTTGAGAATCATTCTTGTAGCCATAGTGTATCTCTCCTCTAATCCAGCGGATTGTCATCGGCAAAAACGGTGACATCGCGGAATGATTTTTCTGTGTTGCAGTACATGACGATGTTCGCCGCCGCGCGGCGCACCGCCTTGCTCTGATTGCAGTAAAGCGTGACGCGGTAGCGGTAACGGTTGTTCATGCGCACAACCGGCAGCGGTGCCGGGCCGAGCACCTCCGCGCGCTCGCCGACCGTCTGGCGAAAGTAATCGCGGATATAGGCGCAGCAGCGCACGACCGCATTCTCCTGCGCGCCGGAGACCGTGACGGCCAGCACCTCGCTGAACGGCGGCGTGCCGTTGAGCTTTCGCAGCCGGATCTCCGAGCGGTAAAACGCGTCGTAATCCTGCCGCGCCGCCTGCCGGATGGTCTCGTTCGCGGGCGTGAACGTCTGGATGACGGCCCGGCCGGGCACATCGCCGCGCCCGCTGCGGCCGATGACCTGCGTAATGAGCGAAAACGTGCGCTCACTGGCGCGGTAATCACCAACATACAGGCTCTGGTCGGCGTTGAGCACACCGACGAGCGTAACGTTTTCAAAATTCAGCCCCTTCGTGATCATCTGCGTGCCGATCATAATGGGGATGCGCTCGCGCGCAAAGCGCTGCAGCAGCGCCTCATGCGTGCCAGCCATGGCGATGGCATCGGCGTCCATGCGCAGCGTCTCTACACCGGGAAACAGCGCGTGCAGATCTGCCTCGATGCGCTCCGTCCCGTCGCCGAGAAAGCGCAGCTCCCCGCCGCAGACCGGGCACTGGGGATCGACACGCCGCCGGTAGCCGCAGTGGTGGCAGATAAGCATCTGATTGCCCTGATGATACGTCAGGCTGACGCTGCAGTTCGGGCACGAATAGGTCGCGCCGCACTCGGCACAGGTGACGATCTTGCTTGCACCGCGCCGGTTGAGAAACAGAATGCTCTGCTCGCCGCGGCGCAGATTTTCCTCCAGCTCGCCGTAGAGCACGGAGCTGATGGAGCCGGCATTGCCATTGCGCAGTTCCTGCTTCATGTCGGCAATGATAACGTCCGGCAGCTTGCGGGCATTGAACCGGTCCGGCAGTGTGAAGTAATGATAGCGGCCGGTCTCGGCATAATAACGGCTGACGACGTCCGGCGTCGCCGAACCGAGCAGCAGCAGTGCACCGTGTTGCGTGCAGCGGAACTTGGCCACATCGCGCGCGTGGTAGCGCGGCGTGCTCTCGGACTTATAGGTGTCCTCCTGCTCCTCGTCGATGATGAGCAGGCCAAGATCCTGCACGGGTGCAAAGACCGCGCTGCGCGTGCCGACAACGACGCGCGCGAGACCCGCACGGATGCGCTTCCACTCGTCATAGCGCTCCGAGAGCGGCAGACCGCTGTGCAGGACGGCGACCGTGTCACCGAAATAGGCGGAAAACGCCTCGATCATCTGCGGCGTCAGCGAGATCTCCGGCACGAGCAGGATCGCGCCCTGCCCCGCTGCGAGCGCCTGCGCGATCAGGTGCAGATACACGAGCGTCTTGCCGCTGCCGGTCACGCCGAAGAGCAGCGCCGCCTGCGCGTCCGGCGCGCACAGCAGCGCCTTCAGGCCGGAAAACACCTGCTCCTGCGCCGGCGTCAGCGCCGGGATTGGCTGCGGCTGCCCGGTGTAGTGTACGGGGCGGCGAAAATAGGGCTCGGTGTCAATACGCACGACGCCCTGCTGCACGAGTGTTTTCATGGTACTTCTTGGTGCACCGGTAAACTGGCACACTTCATTGGCCGACGCGCGGCCGATCGTGCACAGCAGTTCGAGAATGGCGACCTGATGCTTCGCGCGCCTGCGGCGGCGGATCTCCTCCTGCGCCTCTTCCAGCGGGACGGCAAGACTTGCATACTCCAGCTGCTTGTCGCGCACGACGCGCGTTTCGGTGCCTTCCACGGTCAGAAATTTCTGCTGCACGAGCCAGTGCAGGGCGGTCGTCGGGTCTTTGTCGCCGAATGCCGCCTGCAGCTCGTCCAGCGGGCAGCGGCCGCCGTGCTCCAGCACAGTCTCCAGCGCCAGACGGCGCTGCTTGGATTTTCCGCACTGGGTCAGCGCCGCGGCCGTGTCGAGCTCCGGCACCGTGCAGTAGACCGTACTGACCCGGTACCAGACGCCGGCGGGCAGGATCGCGTGCAGTGCATCATTGATCGTGCAGAAAAAGCGGTCATGCATCCAGACGGCCAGGCGCAGCAACTCCTGCGAAAGGATGGGCTCGGGGTCGAGCTGGCGCGTGATAGGCTTGAGCTTCGGGTCATCCTCCGCCTCACCCAGCGCAAGCACCATGCCCTCGCACGGGCGGTTCCCGCGCGAAAACGGCACCATGACGCGGCAGCCTGGCCGAAGCGCCGCCGCCAGCGGCTGCGGGATCTTATACGTATACGGTCGGTCAAACGCAAATGTTGCAGCCAGAACGGCGACTTTTGCGACCGGGATCTGCAGCATCTGCGCGCCCCCTCTCCGAAAAAATCAGGCGGGTACTGCCCGCCTGAAAGCGATTATTCCTTGTGCACGACCTGAAGGCGGCCGTCATACACCTCGTCGATCGCCATGGAAACCGGTTTGGTATCCAGCGGCTCGCCCGCGGCCTGTGCAGCGGCGGCGATATTGCGCGCGCGGCGTGCGACCAGGTTCACCAGCAGATAGCGGCTGCCGGCCTTGGCGGCCAGCTCACTCATGGGAGGATAGAGCATCATTTTTCAAGCACCTCTGTAAAATAGTTTTTCCGATCGGGATAGCGGCAGCACTCTGCCGTGATGATGGCGTCGAGCTCCTTGGCCGCGACGTCGGGATCGTCATTGATGACGATGTAATCATATGTATACGCCAGCGCACACTCGCGGCGCGCCTGCGCCAGCCGCTCGCAGATCTTCTGCTCATCGTCCGTGTGGCGGCCGCGCAGACGGCGCTCCAGCTCCGCCAGTGACGGCGGCATCATGAACACGCGAATTGCGTCCGGCCGGTTCTCGGAGATCTGGTGCACGCCCTGCACGTCAATATCCAGCAGGACATGCATGCCCTCGGCGCAGCGCCGCTCCACATAGCTCTTCGGCGTGCCGTAGCAGTTGCCGACATATTCGGCGTGCTCCAGCAGCTCGTCCGCCGCGACCATGGCATCAAACGCCGTGCGCGTGACGAAAAAATAGTCCTTGCCGTCCACTTCGCCGGGGCGCGGGGCGCGCGTCGTTGCCGAGACGGAAAAGCACACGTCATCCCGCAAACGCATCAGCCGGGCGATGACGGTGCTCTTTCCGGTGCCGGACGGCCCGGAAATCAAAATCAGTTTTCCTGTCTGATGGTTCATGTTGTGTCTCCTCCGGTTTCCAGATCTGTGGCCTCTACACGGCCCTGCACCGCATCCGGCGGCAGCGCCGAGAGCACGGCGTGGCCGGTGTCCATAATGAGGACGGCCTGCGTCTTTCGGCCGTAGGTCGCATCGATGAGCATGCCGATCTCGCGGCTGTCCTGCACGATACGCTTGATGGGAGCGGAATCCGGACTGACGACAGCCAGCAGCCGCTCCGCGGAAACATAGTTTCCGTATCCGATGTTGATGAGTTTCAAGCCCGCCGCTCCTTACTCGATGTTCTGGATCTGCTCGCGGATCTTCTCGATCTCGGACTTGAGATCGACGACCACCTTCGCGATGTCCGCATTCTGGCACTTGGAGCCGATGGTGTTCGCCTCGCGGTTGAACTCCTGAATGAGGAAGTCCGCCTTGCGGCCGACCGGGGAGCCGCTCTCGAGCATCTGGCGCAGCTGTGCAATGTGGCTGCGCAGACGCACCGTCTCTTCATCGACGGCGACGTGGTCGGCGTAGATCGCAGCTTCGGCAATGACGCGCGACTCGTCAATATCGGCCGCGGCGAGCACCGTCTCAAGCTTCTGGCGCAGGCGCGCCTCATAGGCCGCGGCCGTCTCGGGGGCAGCCGTCTCCACGCGGGTCACCAGTGACTCGATGCGCGCGAGCTTTTCCTCCACGTCGGTACGGAGCTTCGCGCCCTCGCGCTCGCGCATCTGGTCATAGTCAGCGAGCGCCTGCTGCGTCAGCGCGATCAGGCCGGCGCGGATCTTGTCCTGATCCGCCTCCGCCTTCTCCACGGACAGGATGTCCGGAAAGCGCATGAGCGACATGAGCGACATGTCGTTTTTCAGGTCATAGCGCACGGCGAGCGTGTTGAGCGTGTCGATATAAGCGCGCAGCAGCGGCTCGTTCACACGCAGGACAGTATCGGCCGCCTGCGAGGAATCAATCGTGACGAACACGTCCAGCTTGCCGCGGCTGACACACTGCTGGATGGTAGATTTGACCGCGTCCTCCGCGAAGAGGAAGTTGCGCGGCATGCGCACGGCGATGTCCAGATAGCGGTTATTGACGCTCTTGAGCTCCACCGTGACATTCAGGCCCTCGACGACGCCCTTTGCGCCGCCGTAGCCGGTCATGCTTCTTATCATTGGCTGTACCCTTCTTATCTTAGGATTCCCGGATCTGAATGATCTCAAAAGTAATGGGGCTGGCTTTCTTTTTGCGCTGGTAGATGACATTGAACGCCACGCCAAGCGCAAAGAAGCCAAAACCGATCAAGACACAGCCGCCCTCGGCCCAGCCGAGCGCGCTGCCGATGGCATACCCCAGAAACAACAGCACAAACGGCACCATATACAGCAGCACTGCCGCGCCGAGCACATCCGACGTCTTGCTCTCGATGACGACCTTCTGCCCTGGCAGTGCCGAGATCTTATTGACCGCCTCGGCACGGATGCGGTTCTGGAACACGCACGCCTCGCACGACTCACACGTGCCGCCGCAGGCCGTGCCGCGCTCAACTTCCACCTCCGCCACATGGCGGCTGACCAGCTTGGTCACCACAGCATCCTGCGTCATGGCATCACCCTCCCGTAAAATGCACATTCACAACGTACTCCCCGATCGCGCCGGCGTTGGAGAAGCCGTCCACATAGACCTTGGCCGGCACGGCGACCGTACCGCTCGTGGCCCTATAATTTGTCAGGTCAACGACCACGCGCACATTGTCCGCCGTGATCTGCGAGATCATATCCGCCGGTGCGCGCACGGTCACATCCAACGACGTCGTCATGATCTCCACGCGCCGGTTTGTGCCGGTCGTTGTGATATTCGTCGCCGTGACCTTGGCCGTCTCCAGCCCGCGGACGGAGATGCGGACCGTCGCCTCCGTGACGCCGCTGAGGTTTTTCAGGTCATTTCCCAAGGGGATCGTGACCGTCGCCTCATACGATGTCGCAAAGCTCGACAGATCGACCGTGGCCACGACGAGCTGGTTGAGCTTTTGCAGCACCGTCGTGTCGCCGGCGACCTGGATGCTCTTCGGCTCGACTTCAACAACGCAGTTGTCCTCCGTCGCCCCGGCACCGCCGACCAGCGAAACCGTCAGCGGCAGGTCCTTGTTCATCAGCACCGGCATTGACACGCTGACCGTGTCATAGTTGCCGGAGATCTCCTTGGGCTTGAGCTTATTGCCGTCCTTATCCAGCAGGACATACGGGCAGTTGGTCGGCTCAATAGACTTGTCCAGATCCGTGCGCGTGACATAGACGCAGATGCTGTCCACCGCATCGAGCTCCTCCTGCGGACCATAGAGCGTGATGGACGAGGGCTCCACCTGGATCGGCTCGGCCGTGTAGCCGTCTTTGACGCTGCCGGTGAACACGCCCTTGACCTCGAGCGTCTTGTTGGCCTCCTGCACGACGGAAAAGCTGATCGTCTCCGGCGATTTGCTCAGAACGGTGATGCTGCTCTTATCGACATTGGTCGGGTACTGCAGCGAATAGCTCACCTGCATCTCACGTGCCTGCGAGATGCCGGACACATCGATGACCGCCGACAGGTCCGCTGAGCTGAGGTCGCCGAGCACGCGCCTTGTGCCCTTGAGGCGCACGGAGACCGTTTCGGCATCGGCATCCGTTACGATCAGGCCGCGCGCAGCACGCAGATCATCCGCGCCCTGATACACGACCTTGACATTGGAAAACGTCATCTCGATCGTCGTCTCCTCCGTGGACATGATGTACGTCCACAGCAGGAACGACGCCAGCAGCGAAATGATGATCCAGAAAGCCTTACTGCCGACTATTTTGTTGATCGTCGTCTTTTTTGTCATGTTGTTTCTCCCGACGAAGCGGATTGAGTTTCTTCACGAAATCGACAAAGGTGTCCCAGCGTCTGCGCTGCTGCTCTTCCGCCGGCAGCAGCTCGCTGCGGAGGATCGCCTCGAACGTCTCCGGAGAAAGGCGGCGCTTGAGCATGCCGTCCACGGCGATGGAAATGCCGCCGGTCTCCTCGGACACGATCACGATCACGGCATCCGAATGCTCGCTCATACCGATGCCCGCGCGGTGGCGCGTGCCGAGATCCGGGCTGAGGTTCGTGTTGTTCGTCAGCGGCAGGACGCAGCCGGCCGCCGCGATGCGGCCGTCCCGGATCACGACCGCGCCGTCATGCAGCGGAGCCTTGGGATAGAAAATGTTCTTGAGCAGTTCCGCCGTCACGTCCGAATTGATCGTGGTGCCGCTGCGCATCTGCTCATCGAGCGTCACGCTGCGCTCAAAGACAATGAGCGCACCGGTCTTAGTCGTCGACAGCTGCGTGCAGGCAGCGATGGTCTGCGAAATGACATTGTCCATGCCCAGCGTCTCAAGCGGTTTTGCCCCGAAGCTCGGTAGTGCCTTGCTGCCCATGCGCTCGAGCAGACGGCGCAGCTCCGGCTGAAAGATGATGACCAGCGCAATCAGACCGAGCTCGACCGTTTTTTGCAGGATACGGTTGAACATCGTCAGCTTCAGCACACCCGACAGCCACAGCGCGATCAGGATCAGCAGAACCCCCTGCGCCAGACGATACGAATTCGTCTTGCGGATGAGCATGATAACATTGTAAATCAGATAAGCGACGATCAGGATATCCACGATGTCCGAAAACCGGATCGTGGATACCAGCATCGTCAGTTTTGCCCAGAAGGCTGCAAGTTGTGCCATAAGCATATCCTCGGCTGTTGGTTTCCGTTTTGCAGGCGCAAAACGCCAATCTTATGAATTATAATATTATACCCTACAACCCGGCGGATTTCAATACAAAAATCTGCGTCAGCCTGTACGCAGGATCTCATGAAACACGCGCGCCGTGCGCGCGATCTCCGCATCCGTGTTAAAGGGCGACAGGCTCAGGCGCACGGTGCCGGTCTCGAGCGTTCCGGCCGTGCGGTGCGCGACCGGCGCGCAGTGCAGCCCCGCACGCACGGCAATACCGTAGCGCGCGAGCTTCTGCGCCAGCAGCTCGCTGTCCATATCCCGGCAGCGGACGGACAGCACTGCCGTCTGACACGCCGGATCCGGCGATGCGAAGACCTCCAGCCGCGGCTCCGCGCGCAGCTGCGCCGTCAGGCGCTGCGCGAGCCGCCGCTCCCGCCGCTCGATATTTTCGACGCCCTGCGCCGACAAATACCGGATCCCGGCGAGCAGGCCCGCAATGCCGGGGACGTTGTGCGTTCCGGCCTCGAGCCGGTCGGGCAGTTCCTCAGGCATATCCTGCAGCACGCTTTGCGAGCCGGTACCGCCGCACAGTAGGGGCTTTGGCTGCGCAAAGCACAGCAGGATGCCCGTGCCCTGCGGGCCGAGCAGGCCCTTATGCCCCGGCATGGCCACAAACGCCGCACCGAGCGCTGCCGCATCGAACGCAACGCATCCGGCCGCCTGCGAGGCATCCACGATCAATGGGACGCCCGCAGCAGTGCAAAGTTCCGCGATCTCCCGCACGGGCAGCAGATAGCCGAACACGTTCGACACCATCGTGCACACGACCGCTTTTGCGCCCGGCAGCGCGCGCCGGAAGGCGCTGACCGCCGCCTCCGGCTCGAAGAGCGAGCTCTCCGCCACGCGCACCTGCGCACCCAGCGCATGGAGCGGGCGCGTGACGGAGTTATGCTCATAGCCCGAGATCACGACCGGATCGCCGGGCGACACGAGCGAGCGGATTGCGATATTGAGCGCATGCGTCGCATTCATGGTAAACACGACGCGCTCCGGCTCCGGAACGTGAAACAGCTCCGCCGCCGCTTCTCTGCAGGTAAACACCGTGTCGGCCGCGCGCATGGCGGCGCTGTGGCCGCCGCGGCCGGGACTCGCCATTGTGCGCATGGCCATGGCCGTCGCGCGCACTACCGACGGCGGCTTGAGCAAACTCGTAGCCGCCGAGTCCAGATAGATCATACCGTCACCTCCTGGTAAGTGCCATCTTCCAGCAGGCGATACACCTTCCCCCGCCGGATCGCTGCGCGGTCCAGGAGCGCCAGCGCACGAACCAGACGGGATTCATAAAGTTTGACGCAATAAGTACATCCGGTCTTTGAAACGCTTTGCGGCGCTTTGAGCACAGTGGCGGTAATGCCCGCGCGCTCGAGCACCTGCGATGACCGCTGCGCATAGGTCAGCGACCTGCACATGATCAGACAGTAGCGCTGCATCATGAGCTCCCTCCCACATCGTTATGCCTCATTCTATGCGGGAGCGGTGCAGGCGTTTACGAAACCCGTTCGATCAGGACGACCGCATGCGCGGCGATGCCCTCGCGCGCGCCGGTAAAGCCAAGGCCCTCCTCGGTCGTCGCCTTGACGCTGACGCGATCAACATCCACACCCATACACTGCGCCAGATTGCGGCGCATCAAAGCGATGTGCGGCGCGAGCTTCGGCGCCTGGGCAAGCACGGTGCAGTCCAGATTACCGACCGTGTATCCGGCCGCGTGCAGGCGGGCCGTTACCTCGTGCAGCAGCGCCAGACTGTCCGCACCGGCATAAGCCGGATCATTGTCCGGGAAAAGGTGGCCGATGTCCCCCAGAGCCGCCGCACCGAGCAGCGCATCCATGACGGCGTGCGTGAGCACATCGGCGTCCGAGTGGCCGAGCAGGCCGGTCTCGTTCGGAATGTCCACACCGCCGAGAATGAGCTTGCGCCCGGGGACGAGCCGGTGCACATCGTAGCCGTGACCAATGCGCATCATGCCCCGCCACGCCTCCTCAGGATAGACTCTGCAAGCTCGATGTCGATCGGCGTCGTGATCTTGAGGTTCTCGTCCGAGCCCTGCGTCACGACCGGCTTAACACGCAGCTGCTCCACAGCCGAGCAGTCATCCGTGATGGCTAGGTGCTTGCGCATGGCATTCGTGAGTGCGGCCTTGATGAGATCCGCCTGGAACACCTGCGGCGTCTGAATGGCGGTGAGCGCCGCGCGCTCGGGTGTGCCGGTGATGACGCCGCCGGCCGTGAGCTTGACCGTGTCGCGCACCGGGATGCCGGGTGCGGCCGCGCGGCTCTTTTTCGCCGCCTGAATGGTCTCTGTGATAATGGCATCCGTCACGAGCGGGCGCGCGGCATCGTGGATGCCGATGAGCGTCGCTTTGCCGCTCGCCGCCAGCACGCCGGCAAGCGAGGACTCCGCGCGCGTCATGCCGCCGACGACGACCTTGGTCATCTTCGTCAGACCGTACCGGTCGCGCAGCGCCGCGATCTCCTCGAGGCGGGACGTGCGTGTGACGACGATGAGCTCGTCCACGGCGGCGCAGGTTTGCATCGCCTGCAGCGAGCGCACGAGCACCGGCACGCCGCCGACCTCCATCATCAGCTTGTCACGGCCCATCCGCTTGGAAGAACCGGCCGCCAGAACGACCATCGTGCAAAACGGCTTTCCGACGAGCTTCGCTTTGATCTTTCCGTAAAGTGCCATGGGATCGCTCCTTTCTAGAAATATCGTACAGTTAGCCAAAATTCTATGTTTCCATTATAATCAGAAATCCGGACCGGCGCAAGGTGCGGACAATAAAAAAACATCCCTGCACGAATCGTGCAGGGATGTTTCAGAGACTGGAATTACTCGTCGATCTCGTCGTCGTCGATGTCCGGGATGTTGCCGGTGGCCTCGCCGGTGGCGGACACTTCGTACACCAGAGCGTCAGCTTCCGGAGCCTGCGGCTTCTTCGCCGGGCGCTCGCGCACCGGAGCCGGCTCGGGAGCGGTCAGCGCACGGATGGACAGGGAGATCTTGTGCTTCTCCTCGTCGATGGCGGTGATCTTCGCGTCGACAATGTCGCCGACGGTCAGGACCTCATCGGGCTTGCCGATGCGGCGGTTGGCGATCTGGGAGATATGGATCAGGCCATCGACGCCGGGCAGCACCTCGGCAAACGCGCCGAAGGGCATGAGCTTGACGATGGTGACCTTCGCCACATCGCCGACCTGGAAGGTCGTCGTGAACTTGGTCCAGGGGTTGCCGTTGGGATCCTTGTAGCCGAGGGAGATCTTGTGGTTCTCCGTGTCGAAGCTGATGACGTAGACATCGACCTCGTCGCCGACGGACAGCACGTCGGACGGCTGCTTGATGCGGCTCCAGCTCAGCTCGGAGACGTGGACCATGCCGTCAATGCCGCCGATGTCGACGAACGCACCATAGGACGTCAGGGACTTGACAACACCGTGATAGTGCTTGCCGACCTCGATCTCGCTCCAGATCTTCTCGGCGCGCTCGCGGCGCTCCTTCTGGGCGACGGCACGGATGGAACCGACGACGCGCTTGCGGCCGCGGTTGACCTCGGTGATCTTCAGACGCACAGTCTGGCCGACGAGCTCGGACATAGCAGCGTCCTTCGGCAGGCCGGACTGGGAAGCGGGCACAAACACGCGGATGCCCTTGACGGACACAACGATGCCGCCCTTGTTGTCCTCGGTAACTTTGCCCTCGACGATCTCGCCGCTCTCCTGCGCCTCTTCAATGGAAGCCCAGTTCTTCACGGCGTCGAGCCGCTTCTTGGAGAGCATCGCAGTGCCCTCAACGTCGTTGACGCGGACAACGCTCGCCTCAATGGTGTCACCGACGTGCAGGACGTCTTCGACCTTGATGCCGTCGTCGGTGAACTCGCTGGTCGGGATGAAGCCGGAATACTTGGTGCCGATATCGACACTGATCTCGGTGCCAGAAATGGCCACGACCGTACCGGTTACCTTTTCTCCATTATATATAGGCTTGAGAGATGCCTCCAGCATTTCATCAAAATTTTCAGTCTCCGTGGGATTTTCTTGAGTCAGGATCTCGTCACTCATCTTTTGTTTTACCTCCTTAATGATCCATGCAGGCACGGAGGCCCCGGCTGTCAGGCCGACCGTATCCGCATGTACGAACGCGCTTGTATCAAGCTGCGCTGCGTTTTCAATAAATTGCACGTTTGCGCACGCACTGCAGCAGATCTCGTAGAGATGGCGGCTGTTGGCGCTATGGCTGCCGCCGACGACGACCATTGCATCGCACGTGCGGGCCATCTGCGCGGCCTCTGTCTGACGTGTAAACGTAGCACCACATATTGTATCAAACAATTTTGCGTTTGTACACTGTTTTTTTATGATTTTCTGACATTCCAGCAGTTTCTCTTGCGTTTGGGTCGTCTGAATGACGACAGTCAGCGGTTTTGCACAGTCGATGGTGCCGTCGGCGATGCGCGCGGCAAGCTCCGCGGCGTCATTGACCACGACCGGGGCGGCACACCAGCCGCAGATGGCGCGCACCTCCGGGTGGTCGGCTGCACCGATGATGACCGGCTGCCGCCCCTCGGCCGAAGCCTCGGCCACGATCTCATGGATGCGCTTGACCTTCGGACACGTCGCGTCATACACCGCCGCGCCCGTGCGCTGCACCGCCTCAAACTCCGCACGGCTGACGCCGTGGGAGCGGATGATGACGGACGCGCCCTGCGGGATCTGCTCCGGCCCGTCCACGACCGTGAGGCCCTCAGACTGCAGGTGGCGCACCACATCGTCGTTATGGATGAGCTCGCCGAGACTGTAGCAGTTTTGCTCGGCGGCGAGCATTTCCTCGGCCATCTTCACCGACCGGCTGACGCCGAAGCAGAAACCGGCCGACTTGGCAACGATGCATTCCTTCACGTCTGCGCCTCCAGTCCGAAGCGCGTGCGGATGGCCGCGCACACGGCGTCGATGCTCTCATCGAGCGTCAGGTCGCTCGTGTCGATGCACACGGCGTCCGCCGCTGCCTTGAGCGGCGCGACCGCGCGGTGCATATCATCATAGTCGCGCTGCTCAAGCTCACGCAGCACGTCGGCATAGGGCTCCTGAATGCCCTTTTCCTGCAGCTGCCGCCAACGGCGCTGCGCGCGGCACTCCGCCGAGGCAGACAGGAAGATCTTCAGCCCGGCATCCGGCAGCACGACCGTGCCGATGTCGCGCCCGTCCATGACAACACTGTGCGTGCGGGCAAGGCTGCGCTGCATATCCAGCAAAAACGCGCGCACGACCGACAGTGCCGACACGCGCGAGGCGAGGATCGACACCTCCGGCAGACGGATCGTCTCCGAGACGTCCTCACCGTTGAGGAGCATGCGCTGCTCCCCTGCTGCGTCATAGACCAGCTCGATCTTCAACCCCGGCAGCAGCGTCTGCACGGCAGCGGCATCCGCGCAGTCGATGCCGGCCCGCTCGCCAGCGAGACCGACTGTGCGGTAGATCGCGCCTGTGTCCACATAGATGAGGCCGAAACGGCGCGCGGCCGCGCGGGCGATCGTACTCTTGCCGGCACCGGACGGGCCGTCGATGGCAACGGTAATGTGTGTATCCAAAACGTTCGTTTCCTTTCGTGTGTTATGTGCAGACCGCGCTTCCGGCCACATAGCCGGTGCTCCATGCGATCTGCAGGTTGAAGCCGCCGGTGTAGGCATCCAGGTCGAGCACCTCGCCGGCGAAGTACAGGCCGGGCACGAGCTTGGAACCCATGGTGCGCGGGTTGACCTCCTTGAGCGACACGCCGCCGGAGGTAATGATGGCCTCGTCAATGGGCCGCGTGCCGGTGACCGACACCGGAAAATGCTTGAACAGCTCCACGAGCTTATGCCGCTGCTCGCGCGTGATGGCGTTGACCTTCGTATCCTCTGGGATGCCGGACAGGCGCACGAGCACCGGGATCATGGCGTGGCCCGCGAGGTCATAGAGCGCGTTCTTAAAATCGCGGTTGGCGTATTTCTGAAAATCGCGCAGGATGCGCGCATCGAGCTTCTTTTCATCCAGCGCCGGCTTCAGGTCGATGGACAGGCGGTATTTGTGCTGCGAAAAGTCGCGCATGTGCGCGCTCGCCGACAACACCAGCGGACCCGACACGCCAAAGTGCGTGAAGAGCATCTCACCCAGGTCGGAATAGATGACCTTATTCTGCTCATCATAGACCATGAGCGTCACGTTGCGCAGAGAAAAGCCCTGCATCTCGGCGCACCAGGGATCGTCCGATTCCAGTGGGACGAGCGATGGACGCGTGGGCGTGACCGTGTGGCCCAGCCGCTGGGCAAGGCGATACCCGTCGCCGGTCGAACCGGTGAGCGGATAGGACAGGCCGCCTGTGCAGATGACGGCAGCATCGCAGTCGATGGTACCCTCCGTGGTCACAACGGCAGAGACCGCACCATCGTGTGTCAAAATATCCGTCGCCGCGGCGTGCATGACCCGGCCGCCTGCGTGCGCATAGGCGCGCTCAAGGGCGTTGGCAACATCGTGCGACCGGTCGGAGACCGGAAACACGCGGTTGCCGCGCTCGGTCTTGAGCGGCACGCCGAGCGATTCAAACAGCGCCATCGTGTCCTGCGGGCCAAGACGGTTGAGCGCACTGTAGAGAAAGCGCCCGTCGCCCGGGATGTTGGCAAGAACGGTCTTGACATCGCAGTGATTCGTCACGTTGCAGCGGCCCTTGCCGGTGATGCGCAGCTTTTTGCCGAGCATCTTGTTCGGCTCGAGCAGCACAACATTCAGCCCCCGCTGCGCCGCCGTGAGCGCGCACATGGACCCGGCCGCACCGCCGCCGATCACAACTACATCAGCTTTCAACGGTCCCATACACCTCATATTCTTTCCAGACGGTCTCGAGCTCGCGGAACGTCTCAAACGTGCGCTCCCGGTCGCGCGCACCAACGGCCATGATAAGTGCATTGATCAGGCTCATGGGCGCGACGAGTGAGTCGAGAAAGGACACCATCTCACTCTTTGCATACAGGCACACATCGGAGATCTCGTTGAGCGGCGAGACCTTGCTGTCCGTCATGCCGAGGCAGCGCGCACCGTGATCGCGCGCGAACTTCATGGCGCTGATCGTGCGCTTGGAATAGCGCGGGTAGCTGATGCCGATGATGAGATCGCCCTCGCCGATGCGCAGCATCTGCTCGTACACCTCGCGCGCAGCGATCTCTTTGACGACCGTGACATCATCCAGCAGCAGCTTGAGATAGATGCCGAGAAAATCCGCCAGCGTCGTGGACGTGCGCATGCCGATGATATAAATGTGCTTCGCCGAAAGGATCATATCGACCGCCTGGTCAAAGTTGTCCTGATCGACCTCGTCAAGCGTGGCCTGCAGATTGTTGATGTCCGCGCGCAGCACCGCCTTGAGTACGTCGTGCCCGTCCATGGTGCTCTCGGCCGCCTCGATACGCTCGACCGAGGTCAGGCGGTTGCGCACGATCTCCTGCAGCGCTTTTTTCATGCCGGGGTAGCCGCGGTAGCCGAGATCGGCCGCGAAGCGCACAACGGTCGACTCGCTCACGCCGGTCACTTCGCCGAGGCGCGCGGCCGTCATGAAGGCTGCCTTGTCATAGTTTTTCAGAATAAACTGCGCGATGGTGCGCTGGCCCTTGGAAAAAGAGGGGAATTTATGCTCCAAAACAGACAAAATATCCATTTTCATATGTTCACCTTGTAAATACGCATTTTTTGCCGCCAAGCTGCGGAACATTTTTTTATTTTAAGCAAATTTCAGCCACTTTGCAAGTCGCTTTTGCAATTTTTCAGTAGGAAACTTGCATAAAATTTTGCGTCTCAAAGATGCGATTTCAGGTAAGCGACCTCCGCATCCGACAGCGGACGCCACTGGCGCGGCGCGAGCGTGCCGAGGCGCAGCTCCCCCTCCGCCACGCGCACGAGCCGCCGGACGCGCAGCCCCGCGAGCGCGCACAGGCGGCGCACCTGCCGGTTGCGTCCCTCGTGGATCGTCACGGACAGCCGCCCGGGTGCGAGCACTGTCACCTCCGCCGGGCGGACGTGATAACCCTCCAGCTCCGTGACGGCGTGCATGGTCTCCGCTGCGACTGCAAGATCGCCGCCCGCTACATCCACCTCATACGTCTTTGGGATCTCATGTGAGGGATGCATGAGACAGTTTGCGATCTCGCCGTCGTTCGTCAGGATGAGCAGACCCACGGAATCGAGATCCAGCCGCCCGACCGGGTACAGCCGTTCCCCCAATGATGCCACGAGATCCGCCACAGTTTTACGTCCGTGCTCGTCGTGCATCGTCGTGACATAGCCGCGCGGTTTGTTCAGCATTATGTACCGCTTCGGGGCACGGAACGGCAGCGGCCGGCCGTCAATGCAGATGATATCGGTCTCCGGGTCTGCCTGCGCACCGAGCTGTGCGGTCTGTCCGTTTACGGTCACACGGCCGGCGGAGATCATCGTCTCCGCCGCGCGGCGGGAGGCAACGCCCGCCGCGGAAATGCACTTTTGCAGCCGTTGCTGCATGGTCATCACCTCAGGATACAGGATAGTAGGAGGAAAAGTAGCGGCAGGCGTGCGTCCACAGCCGGCCAAGCCGCGCGAGCGGCGTGATCTTCACATCCGGGTCGAGCGCCGCGGGTTCGGCATAGCAGAGCGGCACCGTGACACTTTGGCCATCCGGCCCGTTCGCCGTCAGCGTGCCCGCCCGCGCGCCCTGCTCCACCGGCGCGAACGCGAAACGCGGCAGCTCTGTCTTCAGCACCACCGGGTCATCCGGGTGTACGAGCAGGTAGGCAGGTTTCTCCGGCACCGCCGCGCAGAGCTCCACCGTGGCGGAGAGCACCGGCACGGCATACACCGGCGTGTCACCGGCGACGCAGCGGTACTCATAGTGTTCAAACGCCCAGTCGAGCAGGTGCGTGTGGTCGTTCCAGTCGTCCGGGTCCGAGAGCGTCACGCACACGAACTGCGTCGCGCCGCGCTGCGCGCAGGACACGAGCGTCCGGCCCACGGTTTTCGTATACCCGGTCTTGACGCCGACCGCGCCGTCATAACTGCGCAGCAGGCGGTTGTGGTTCACGAGCGTCTGCCCGTCCACGGTTGTGCTCTTTGTGGACACGATCGTGCGGAATGTCTCGTTTTCCATGGCGGCGCAGGCGAGCTTCGCCATATCGCGCGCCGTGGAATAATGCCCCTCGGCGTCGAGACCGTTGGGATTTTGAAACGCGCTGTCGGTCATGCCGAGCGCACGCGCCTGATCGTTCATCATGTCCGCGAACGCTTCCACGGAGCCCGCCGTGTGGCATGCGAGCGCGACGGCGGCGTCATTGCCGGACACGAGCATCAGGCCGTAGAGCAGCTCCTCGACCGTGTACGTCTCGCCGGCACGCAGATACATCGACGAGCCCTCGACCGCCGTGTATTCCGGCAGGATCTCGACCGGTTCCTCCAGCGCGCAGTGCTCGAGCACGACAAGCGCAGTCATGATCTTCGTCGTGCTGGCAATGCCGAGCCGCTCGTCCGCATTCTTTTCATAGAGCACGGTGCCGGTCTCGGGATGCACGACAATGGCGGCCCTCGCCGCATTGTCGGTCCCGGCGGCATGTGCGCGCAGCATGCAAAGCAAAGAAATGGCCAGCACGCAGGCAAGGCCAAAACATGTCCGTTTCAAAACAAGCACCACCCTTTCCAAGTTACGGGCGGTGCTTATTATGGGCGCTTTCGGCGCGGTTTATGCTTTGTCGGCCCTGCGCTGGTCGATGAACTGGTCGATGCGGTCGATCACCTGCGGGGTCATGTCGATCAGGCGGTCGAACGTGTTCGAGGCCGGCGGCATGACGTTGAGCATGCGCACATTGCCGTCCTTGACGATCAGAAAGCCCATCGGCTCGACCTTGACACCGGCGCCGCTACCGCAGCCGACACCGTTTTTGTTCTCCTTCATCGGGAACTCCGACCCGCCGCTGGCAAAGGCAAAGCTGACGCGGGACAGCGGGATGAGCGTAATATCGTCAGGTGTCGTGATCGGTTCGCCGACGACGGTGTTCGTGTCCACCATTTCCTTGATCTTGCTCATGGTCGCAGTCATGACTGCACTGATTTCATTATCCATTGCTGACCTTCCTTTCCTGCGCGGCCGGCGCGGTATTTGCGCGCGTGGCCCGGGCCTGTTTCGAGTGCATTTTTTGCTTTAAGAATCCAACGCCGAACGCCAGCGCGATGACAACGATCTGCCCGATGCGGATCGTACAGACGATGCGCGCATCGATGCGCGGCCGCTCGGCCTGAAAGTCCACACCGGTCTGAATGTCCCGCTCGTCAATGCGCAGGGCCCGCTCCGCCAGCGGCGTGAGCGCGCCGAGCGCGGCGTTGACATAGCCAAACGCCAGCGCCGTATCGTACGGGTCCGGCGCGCCGGACACGAAGAACGGAACGCCCATGTACTTCGCCACGATGGCGATCTGGAACGTGCCGACCTTGTTGACGACGTGGCCGTCCAGGCAGATCGCGTCCGCGGCGGAGGTGAACACGTCGATCTTCTCCTTCTGCATCACGAACGCGGGCATGTTGTCGGTGATGACGGTGACGTCGAAGCCCATGTCG
>OLPF01000118.1_pt1 | contig 90502 bp, 72 predicted proteins | sample 1673121 | NCBI WGS metagenome assembly OLPF01 (sample SAMEA3136756, study PRJEB25190) | human gut metagenome
AACGCCATCGCTTCTTCAGCTCTCACCCGCATAGCGGGTGGTTTTATTATGTTCCGGGGTAGGAACATAATAAAAAAGGAACAAAAGTTCCTAATCGTTTACTACTAATTTTTCTAATAATTGATTAACCTTTTTTTGCAGCGATTCTGGTACATAAGAACGAATGTTTTGTAAAAATTCCCGCGTGTTGCTACTTTGTGGAAGCATATAACCGGATTCTCTCATCAAATCTTCTACGACGACTTGATTGGAATGAATCAATGCTTTCCATAGTTTTTTCTCTTCGTCCGTAGTTGCATATTCCAATAAAAAATGAAACATACGAACTTCCTCCACTTTCGAACGAACGACTTTCGATAAAGCACCTAGCACTTCTTCATTTTTCTTCTGTTGCGGTGGATACTTTCTAGGTAACATCGAAATTGCCTTAGAAGGACAAGCCTCAGCACAAGCACCACAGCCGATACACTTTTCGAAATCGATTTGACCAGTTTCATTATCAGCGGCACCTGTCGGACATACAAATAAACATAGGCAATCTTTAGAACAGATTTTTAAATCGCGATAAGCATGTTTTGGACTCATTATGCCACCTCCAATATTTTAAAACTTGGAACTTTGCAGACAGGACATACTTTTGGAGGTTCCTCTCCAATATAGACAAATCCACAAATATCGCAAACCCAAATCTTTGTATTTTTTAAGTAATCGATTCCTTCTTTTTGATAAGAAGATAAAATACCTTCAATCATCATGGAAGTTTTTCCAGCCCAAGTTAATACTCGTTTGGCACCTGAATCGTTACATTTAGTTGCAACATCCATCGCCTGATTCATTAACTTAGCATCTTCCTGAAACTGTTTCTGGACCATTTCCAAACTTCCCTCTTTGGTTGTTTCTTTCGTAGCAAAATAATCGGCTAATTCTAAAAATAAATTCTGTTCTTCCGCAAGATATTGCTTCTCACAGCCCTTTGCTAAATTAGAACAAATATAAGAAATTTCGTAATTAGATAGTTCGCGTAGTTCTTCTTTCTCTGCAACGGAAACCTCTTCCTCTTCTTTTGGAAGATTATCTTCTACAATCTCTTCAAACATTGCTTTCGGAGCCCCACAAAGTGGACATTTCCAATCGTCAGGTAACTCTTCAAATTTCACATCCTGTGTGGCGTCATCGTAAATAAATCCACAAATTTTACAACGGTACTTCTTCATAAACATCTCCTTTTCTATTTACTTCGAGTATAACACAAACCAAACAAAAAAGACATGAATTTCATGTCTAATAATGCGTCGTCTTAGTACGATGGTATAATTTTTTCACCTTTTGTTTGTTTTGACCAAGTAACCAAATCGAATCATTGATATCCATTCTTGGAACTTTACCACCTAACTTCTGATAAATCGAATCGATTACTGCTAACGTATTGGCACGAATCTCTACTTCGTAAGCATCACCTTCTGGAATTTCCGTCTTCGTCGCAATCATCTGATCTAAGGAATCAGAATACGTCATCATTCCATAAGAGTTCATGACCTGCGGAATTTTATAATCGGCACATCCAATCAAATGAGTATAGTCAACAGGAATTCCTCTCATCTCTTTTACATGTAAAATATCGGAAGTTAACAATTGAGCACGTTTATAAAATGAAATCGTTCTTCCTTCGTAAGTACTTTCATCTTTAAAATATGGAAAATGATCAATCAAATACGAAAATAAAGTAACATCATCGTTGAAATCTGCTATCTCATCGTAAAACGAATGATTTTGCAAATATGTATTTAAAATCTTTAGTTGCTCATATCGCTCCTTTAATAACGGAATTTCTACGTTTCCTTTTAACAAAGCCTGAAACTCATCCAAAGTTAAGTTGAAATTTCCACGTTGTTGAAACTCTTGAATAACTAACTTCATAATGGCAAAAGAACCATCCAACACACCATCTTCCGTTTGAATCGTCCATTTTGGATCGCCCCAAAAACAATAATCGCCAATTGTATGATAGACCAATAGAAACGAAATCAAATCGCGTAAATTCATATCCAACACATGAAACGGATTACTTTTTAACCAAAACTCACCTGGAACAAAATCTTTTACAAAAGTATCGATTACATCTTCATGAATCACGACATCTTGCGAATGTTCATGAACAAAATGAGCATCTTGAAGAATTTTTTCTAACATCCAAATACACTTCCTTGGCTTTTATCCTATCATATATGCCGAAAAAAATCTACAACCTACCACTTTTTCCGAACATTGAAAAGTTCTGAACAATATCCAATGATACAAGCTGGAGCAAGTATGAATGCATAAAGTAAAACGTAGAAAAGAAAGGCAAAAAAACCTCTTCTTTCTAACTTGCATTCCACTTGACGCAGTGCATTACATCTACGAACTTCAATTACCAAGCAAAGAATTAGTCCTAAAAGAACGACAAACAATGTAAGCCATCCAATTAACAATTGATTTCCAAATATCAAAAAAAGCAGCCCGACTGGTACAAAAATAAGAAGTGCCAAATCTACAAAAGGAAACAGAACATTGAATAGCATTAAGATTCTAAATTTCCAATTCATTTGTTTAGAAGTCAGAACAAGAACTTTTTTAAATGCTTCAATCATTCCTCTAGCTCATCTCTTACGTTGACGAAACAATCCTTTGAACGTACTAGGAACTTCGGTAAAGGAAATGGAATCGATATGCAAGTGTACGATATTGGAATAAACAATCTTCAAAACTTTGATAAACATTACATCAGACGATTCAATATTCCTTGTGAAATGACTGAAAAAGAAATTATCGACATGATTAACAATACAGAATAAATCATTGATACAACAGAAAAAGGACTGATCTAGTCCTTTTCCTTTTCAATGGTTTTCTAATGGAATATTTTTGTTACACGCTACATGGAAACGGGTGTAACGTGTAACTATTATAATATATGTGACTGCCAAAAAATAATGACACATTTTAAAAAAATTTCATTTATAAAACTGTAATAACATAATTTATCAAAGTTTGTAAAAGTAACTGTATTTCGTATTAAATTTTGATATAAAAGTCTAATTTTATACATAAAAATAGGGCTCTACCGCTAGATAGTGCCCATGCAAAAACGATTTAACGTTTTTTTCTTGCATAAAAAATATACCATAAAATATATATTTATGTCAAACTATTTATCAATATCCACATAATTTTTTTCAATAATATTTTTAAAATATGAATATATTGATTTTAATAGTTCATTATTATTATAATATTCTTTGTGTAAAATTATTCTATCAAAAAACAATTGATTTATTTCTTTATTTATATTTTCTTTGATACCATTACTTGTTACTATTTCATTAAACATATAAAGTGTATATGTAATTTGTCTAATTCTTGAATTACTAAGCTTATTATGCCTTGTTACTTTTCCTATATCACAATCTTTTAAATACTGGACTATTTTATAAGATGCTGGATAAGTATTATCCTTCTTGTTTAATTCACTTAGCACACACGCGTTATGCGCAACAGCATTTCTTAGTTTCACAACATCTCGTAATATGTATACATCTTTATTTTCATCTAGCAAATTATATTCCTTAGTGTAAAAATCATAAAAATTAACCAATTCACCAAATGTAATAATTTCAAGAAATTCCCATATTGGTATATTTTCTAACTGTTTGTCTTTGTCAACATCATACTTAGAAAATATTTTTTGATAATATTCATTACCTACTTTGTTAAAAATACTATTATGAACTCTTTTAGGAAACTTTTCATCATTGAAATCTTTTACTAAATACAAATTAACAATTCTATATCCATTCTCATCATCAATTTTCTCTACTGTATTTAATATTTTTATCTTTAAATAATGTTCAATATCAATAATCATTTTAAATAGTAGCACTCTAACTCTATAATCAATAATTGCCATATCTTTTAAATACGCAAAATCTAAATCTTGATATAAGCCTTCATACTTTCCAGCTGGAGAAGGATATTTTTGAAAGTTATGCTTATATGCAGTTACATTATAGTAATTATTATTATATTTTAAATAAATTTCTGCGTCTTCTTCAGAGATGAAATTAAATTTTATATTTTTCCGTTTTAAATATGGAATCATTTCTGATATATTCATTATTGTTCTTAAAGAACTTATGTTTTTATCATGATTACTTATGTAGTCCCCCCCCTTGTTTGTAAATATACTATATCATAATAATCTCTATTTACTATAAACATTTCATCAATTTTAATACTTTATTATAAAACACAATCTAAAATCGTATTTTAACTTATTCTTTAAAATAGATGTTGAATACCTATAGAAGAATTAATCAAAGATATTTAAAATGACACTTTCTAATTTCATGCCACAAAAATAGGAGCCACGAGGGCTCCGTTTCAGGGGGTTTTGGTTGAATCGCTCTCACACTTTAGTCGTAAGAGCTACGTGAAATATATTTTCTATACTCCACGTACTTTAATCATAATATGTAAATCAAAAAATGTCAATTTGTAAATTGAATTTTTTTTACACTTTTAGTTGTCATTAATTTCAGAAAGTAATTTTTGCTTTAACGGTTCTGTATTGAAATCCTTATTTAATAAGTATTCGCGCGAATCGTCTCTCGCTTGAACCAAAATTTTGTAGTCACTTTTGACATTTGCAATTTTAAATGCCATATCACCACTTTGTTTGGTTCCAAATAAATCTCCATGACCACGAAGCTTAAAATCTTCTTCCGCAATGACGAAACCATCACTCGTTTCTTCCATGATTTGCAAGCGTTTTGTGTCACTATTGCTAATCAAAACACAAGTAGATTCAGCATCTCCTCTACCGACACGGCCACGCAACTGATGAAGTGTAGAAAGTCCAAAACGGTTCGCATCGAAGATGACCATCATCGTTGCATTCGGTACATCGACGCCAACTTCGATGACTGTCGTAGAAATCAAAATGTGAATATGATTTTGTTGGAACTCCTTCATAATCGTCTCTTTTTGAAGTGCTCCCATCTTACCATGAACCAGTCCAATCTTAAAATGAGAACCAAATGCAAGTGTAAACTTATCACGTAGTTCATTGACAGTTGTCAAGTCCGAATTGTCACTTTCTTCGATGAGCGGCGCAATGACGTAAATCTGATGTCCCTTCTTTAATTCTTCTAACATCATCGTCAAGACATCTTTAATTTCACTCTCTGATTTCACGTATGTTTTGACCGGTTTTCTACCCTTCGGCATCTCTTTGATAATAGAAACATCCATATCTCCATAAAGAGTTAATGCATACGTTCTAGGAATTGGTGTTGCACTCATATAAAGGACATCGGGACGAAGACCTTTATTCTTCAAATTCGCCCGTTGATTGACTCCAAATCGATGTTGTTCGTCCGTAATGACGAGACCCAAATTTTGATAATGAACATCATCTTGAATCAAAGCATGAGTTCCCACTGCAATCGAAACTTCTCCTGACTCTAATTGATCATAAATAACTTGCTTTTCTTTCTTTGTCATCGAACCTGTCAAAAGCACAACGCGAATACCAGTATCTTTTAAAATATTGCAAACGTTATCATAATGTTGTTTTGCTAAAATCTCGGTTGGAGCCATCAAAGCACTCTGATATCCAGATAAGTAGTTTGCATACATCGCAATGATAGAAACGATTGTCTTACCAGAGCCAACATCTCCTTGAATGATACGATTCATTCTCTTCGAAGCATTTAGATCATCCACGACTTCCCAAACAGTCTTCAATTGGTCTCCCGTCAAAGAAAATGGTAAAGTATCGATGAACTTCTGTACATCGTCCTTTTGAATATCTCTAGCAAGTCCCGCCTTCTCTTGATGATTTTGCTCTCTTAAATAGTTAATTTTAAACATGAATGCAAACAGCTCTTCATATTTCAAACGAATCTGTGCCTCTTTTAATTTCTCGATAGAAGGTGGGTTATGTAAAATATTCAAAGCCGTCTTTTTATTAGAAAAATGATATTTATCACAAATGTAAGTTGGAATGTAATCCGGTACCTCACTACCGTATTGCATTAATGCCTGATTGATATAAGTAGACAAGTTCTTACTCGTAAGTCCTGTCGTCGAGTGATATACTGGTTCAATCTTCTCCTGATTGGTCAAAAGTCCAAACTTAATATCAGAAGCAGTAACGACATTCTTCGTCCGTTCGAACTTTCCTAATACGATGACGTTCGTTCCAATCAATAAAGACGGTTTCAAGAATGCTCGGTTGAAAATAGAAACTCCAACAACACCTGAAGAACTGACGAGACGAAAATTCAACTTATTAAGTCCGCCTCGAAAGCGAAGAAGAATTGGAACACTTTCTACTTTTCCATCGATGACAACCTTTTCACCGTCAGGAACTGTTTTTAAATCCGTTCTCTTTAAAATATCGTATCGGAATGGATAATGAGTCACTAAATCCTCGACCGTATTGATGTCGATTTTCTTAAGTAACGCTACTGTCTTTGGGCCGATTCCCTTTACCTCTTCAACCGTTTCCATTATACCACGCCCTTTTCTTTGCATATTATAGCACAAAATTCAATTTTTCGAAAGAAAAACTTTGAATTTGAAAGAAAAAGTTGTCAAAATTTGGAAACAAAAGTTTTTAAAAATTCCACAAAAAAATGTTGACAAAACAAACCTTTTCGGTTAGTATAAGACATACCAATTCACTTAAAGCGAATTGGTGCTAGTATCACACTAGCCAACCCCTTTTTATTCTTTTTAGGAGGCTGCCCTCAGGGGGTGTAGCCTCTATTTTTTTCCCTCAAACGAAAAGATTGAAGGTTGTAACCTTCAATCTTCTTTTTTTATTCAGATTTTTCTTCTGGATTCGTAAGTGCTTGTAAGCGTTCATAATAATGATAACGTTCCATCGCATGTTCTTTATTTTCTTTTATCAATTCTTCACAATGTTCTGGATTGATACTGCGTAGCATCCGGTAACGATCTTCGCCATTGACGAAATCAACATATTGATCAAAGTCAGCTTTGCTATCTAAGATGAACTTGCCATCGCTCGGATTTCGATGGAACAATGGGAAGTATCCAGACATCGTTGCAAGACGTTCTTCTTGAATCGAATTGTCCATTCCTTTTAAAATACCGTGAGAAATACATGGTGAGTATGCAATGATGATAGAGGGTCCATCGTATGCTTCTGCTTCCATCAATGTCTTAATAGCATGTTGTTGATTGCCACCAAGTGAGATAGCACCAACATAGACATGTGGATAAGTGACAGCAATCGCAGCCAAATCTTTTTTAGCAATAACTTTACCATTGGCAGCAAATTTTGCAATAGCACCTGTTCTCGTAGACTTAGAAGATTGTCCACCTGTGTTCGAATAAACTTCCGTATCTAATACCAAAATATTGACATTTTGATGATTTGCTAAAACGTGATCGATACCACCGTAACCGATGTCGTATGCCCAACCATCTCCTCCAACAATCCAGAAAGATTTCTTTTTGATGAATTCTTTCATTTCTTTTAATCCTGGAATCTTGGTATTGTCAACGATATCGTACAATGCTTGGGCACTTTCTGTATCGAAGTGATCGATGTAATTTTGGTAAACTTCTACTTCTGCCTTTGGTACCAATGAAATGTTCTTAGCAATCGTATCTTTGATGTTTTCTTTCATCGTTGTATCAGCAACACTCATACCGAATCCAAATTCAGCATTATCTTCAAATAGAGAGTTAACCCACGGAACTGCATATGGCATTGCTGGAGCACTTGCGCCGTAAATAGAAGAGCAACCTGTCGCATTGGCAATTACCATATTATCTCCAAATAATTGGGTAATTAATTTTAAGTATGGAGTTTCACCACAACCAGCACAGGCACCAGAGAATTCAAATTTTGGTTTGACAAACTGACTACCTTTCACTGTCTTCTTAGGCATTACTTTCTTTTCACTGACGTGATTGTATAAATAGTTGAAGGCTTCTACTTTATCTTTTTCATCCATACTGATGGCTTCCATAATCAAAGCCTTTTCACCTTTTTTACCAGGGCAAACATTGACACAAGACTTACATCCTGTACAATCCTTAACACTAATTCCAATCGTAAACATCAAATTTTGATTTGGAATATTAGCAGGAATTAAATTTTTCTTAACAGATTCCGGTGCATTTTGAACTTCTTCTTCGTTTAATAAGAATGGACGAATGACACCGTGTGGACAAACAAGAGAACATTGATTACACATGATACAATTCTCTGGAATCCACTTTGGAGCCATATCGCTAGCACCACGTTTTTCAAGTCTTGTCGTGCCTGCTTCAAAAGTACCGTCCGCAGTATCTTTAAATGCACTGACTGGAAGAGAATCTCCTAGCCTTCTATCAATCATAGCAAACAAAGAATGATCTTTTTCTTCTTCATGACCAGAAAGATCTAAATCATTGTAATCTAAGACATGTAAATCTTCCAAAGCCTTGTCGATAGCAGCAATGTTTTTCTCTGCAATTTGATTTCCTTTTTTATCGAATTTCTTATGAATTCCTTCTTTGATATGTTCTTTAGCAAAATCAAAATCGATTAACTTCGTTACTTTGAAAATAACAGTTTCCATAATAGCACTGATTTTACGACCTAGACCAACCGATTCTGCAATCTTCTCAGCATCCAAATAGTAGATTTTAATATTGCGATTCTTTAAGATTTCTTTATCATGATCCGTTAAAGCATCGTTTAACTCATCTGCATTCTTAGTCGTGTTGATTAAGAAAATACCATGATTTTTAATTTTATTTAACATCTCGTACTTTTGTAAATAAGAGTCCTTTGTCAAAACGACAACATCCGGGTTTTCAACATAGTACGTTGAACGAATTGGTTCTTTCCCGAATCGTAAATGGCCGATCGTAACGCCGCCACTCTTCTTAGAGTCGTATTGGAAATATCCTTGTACGAAAGCATTCGTATAACCACCGGTAATCTTCATGATATCTTTTCCAGCAGACACCATTCCGTCAGAACCGTATCCGTATACTAAGAATCCTACTGATTGTGTACGAATATGTAAATCTTCATATGGTAAACTACGTGCCGTAACATCGTCTTCAATTCCAATTGTAAAACCGTTGAACTTATCATCTCTCATTAAAAAGTCGTAAACAGCCTTAATCATACCTGGTGTCGTATTCTTACTAGATAAACCGTATCTACCACCAACGACAGAGATTTTCTTATTAGATTCTTTCAAAACAGCACAAACGTCTAAGAACAAAGGTTCTCCAGAAGCACCCGCTTCTTTTGTACGATCTAATACGGCAATATCCGTAACACTCTCCGGTAAAACAGATAAGAAATGTTTCGCAGAGAACGGTCTATAAAGATGAACTTCGATTAATCCGACATTCTCTCCTCTTTCATTTGAGTAGTCGACCGTTTCTTTAACCGTTTCACAAACACTACCCATAGCTACGATAACACGAGTTGCACTAGCACTACCATAGTAATTAAATGGTTTATAACTTCTACCAGTAATGGCACTGATATCGTTCATGTATTTTGCAACAACATCAGGAAGTGCATCGTAATATTTATTTCTAGACTCTGCAATTTGGAAATAAATATCATCGTTTTGATTCGTTCCTTTTGTAACCGGATGATCAGGATTTAATGCCCTACTTCTAAATCCTTTCAAAGCATCTTGATCAATTAAATCTTTTACTTTATCAAAATCTAACATTTCGATTTTTTGAAGTTCATGACTGGTACGGAATCCATCAAAGAAATTTAAAAATGGAACCTTACCAGAAATTGCAGATAAGTAAGCAACGGAAGTTAAATCCATAACTTGTTGAACAGAAGAACTTGCTAAAATGGCAAATCCAGTCGCACGAGTTGCATAAATATCTTGATGATCTCCAAAAATAGAAAGTGCATGAGTAGCCAAACTTCTTGCCGCAACGTTGATGACACAAGGAAGTTGTTCCCCCGCAATCTTATACATATTAGGAATCATAAGTAACAAACCCTGACTAGCTGTATAAGTACTAGTCAAACATCCATTTAATAAAGAACCATGGACCATTCCGGCAGCTCCTGCTTCACTTTGCATTTCGATAATGTTAACCGGATGCCCAAAGAAATTTAATTTTCCACTCTTAGCCCAAGAGTCCGTTAACTCCGCCATAGGAGAAGACGGTGTAATCGGATAAATTCCTGCTACATCTGTAAACATATAAGCAACGCGCGCACAAGCTTCATTGCCATCCATGATTTTATATTCCATAAAAATACCCTCCATATTCTAATCTATATTCATTATAGAACAAAACCAATAAAAAGTAAAAAAAAGATGTCACAATTGACATCCTTTTAGACAAGTATAAATAATATTTTTTAAATATCCACAAACATATTGGAACTTTCTACCTCTGGATACCATTCTGGATAATCCATAGTATAAAAATTCATATATTCTTGACGAAGACCATCGTAATACTGATCGTAACTGGAGTCTTGAATACTGGCAGCGACAGTCGCATCAAAATAGTAATAATGATCCTGATACCCTATAATATTCCACATATGTGGTCCGGTTGAATATCCAGTTACCGCATACGCTTCAATTCCAATATTTTGAAAAATAACGGTACAAGCCTTGGCAAACCCAGCACATACTGCATTTTTATTGATGAAAACGTTGTAAATCGATTGGTTTTTAGATGTGGAAGTAAATACAGTATCATAAGAGGTATTCTGTCCAATCCAATCGTATACATATTTAATTTTTTCTTCATCTGTCATATCTTTCGTATCTTCTCTCATATCAGCAAGAATTCGTTGAATTCTAAGTTCACCAAGATCGACTAAAAGTGGAAAACTCTGGGCATAATAGACATGTGCCGAAACATAATCGTTTTCTTGTTCATGTTTGATACTGTAATTAGACAAGTTCATCAGTTCCGGATGTTCAACCTGAATAGCAGAAAATGCCGTATTGAAATAAGAAAAACATTCGCTATAGTCAGTGCAAGAGAACTCTTCAAAAGGGATATCAAAAAAACTTTCATAAGATAACATCTTTCCAAGTAGATAGTCGTATGCCTTTTTAGAATTTTCTGACAAAGTATCATAGATAAAATCGTTACTCATATACAAAGAATTAATATAGTGAGGATGACTAGTATCAATCAATGGATTAGTAGGTACAATACGTGTATAGTTCCAATACACGTAACCACTAAACAAAACTAATAAAAGAGTCAAAATGATATGTTTCTTAAAAAAATTCATTTTTACACACCCGATTCATATTGATAATTACCATTAAAAAATGCAAAATAAGGATAAACGACGATAGGGCACAGAAAAGCAAGAATTCCTCCAAGCCACTTATGACCGTAGGAATATGAAATCAAAAATGGTAAAAATACGAGTAACAAAGTAAAAATAAACATACGATGTTCCCAAAAAATCATTAAAATACCTAAAACAGCAATCAAAATTGGTGACAAATGAAGACTTTTCAACAAACAATATAAATTTAAAAATGGGATGAGTCCAAAATAAAATGGATATCCTGCTTTCGCTACAAATCCCACTAAAGAAATGTAAAAAGCAATCAAACAAATAAGCCAATAAATTCGTAAAACCATATAATCCTCTCTATTCTACAAATTAAGTATAACAAGAAAAACAAAAAAAAGGAACAACTGTTCCCTACTTTAACAAATAACTGTTATTGATGACTTCATCACTATATAAAAACAAAATATCACTGTCTTTAAAATCGACAATACCTTCTAAATAATCCGTTCCGATATATCGCAAGTCAACTAACGTAATCTCGTCATAAGATGAAATTAGTAACGGGGTTAAACTACTAGCAAAGGAATCTCGAAAAATAATTAACTTCTTATCATTTTCAAGTTCTGGATTATCGATAACCAAAAGTGGTGTCGCTCCTCCTAAGAAGACGTCGTATGAATCGACATGAGAATAATACTCATCTTGATAAACTGGTTCCATTCTATTCTTCTCATAATTGTAAACCAAAATCGAATCTAAAAGTGAATTGGTACGATAGATTAAGTTTTCTTTGGAAACCGGTAATGCAATCTTAGAATACAGCGAACCGGCAAAATCAGAAAAAGAATGTTCTTCATAACTAGTTGGTATAGCCTCTATGTTCATACTCTGTAATAATTTAGAGACGACACCATCTAATGTTTCTTGACGCCAATGAATATCCGTCGCATAATAGGATTCTTTGTTTAATGCATCTGAAATATCGATAAACTGAAAATCTTCTGACAAAGATTCTTTTAAAGATGAAACTACCTCATCATAATCGACTCTAGGATATTTATCGTCTTCTAAATAATGAATCTTATTTGGAATGACACTGTAATAAATGGAATTGGATTCATTCAAATACTTATCTTGAATACGATTTAATTTCTGCGCGAAATTAGAAAGAGACTCCCGGTTCAAATGACTGGTCTCATAAATCATTCCATCTTTTACAAATACACCATCATTTTCTAAATGTCCAAAAACAGAAAAATGCGCAGTAGCTTTTACTGTACGAAAGAAATCTCTTCCTGGAAATTGATCCACTACGTACTCATTAAACTCATCAAAAAATTCAAAATTCACTTTTCCATTCTCTATAACGTTTGGCAACATTGCTAAATTTCTTCGTTCACTATTAGATACCTCTTGATCTGGTAAGAAGATACCAACCAAAGGAAATAAAACTAAAATAGCAATAAATCCAATAATCATAATATAATCTTTCAAACGCTTCACCTCCTAAAATCTAAAATATAAAAACGGATTAAACGACTCATCTACTAAGAACGCTACACAAAGGAAAAACAAACCAAAGTAGAACACAACTTCTAAGAAAGAAAGACGTTTCCATATGGAAGATTTCCTTACCTTCGCCATCAAATTTTTAGCAATAGGAGTTGCAGCAAACAAAGCGATGAGAATCACAACAAAATAATCTCGAACATAGTACAAAGCTTCTCGTGTGATAATTGGATTCGATATAGAAAACATATTTTGTAACATACTACCCATACTAGATAAGTCATCAAATGAGAAAATAACGAAACTGATTAAAATGAAAAAGATCGTGTAGCAATGTGCCAAAATGGAATGTTTTTTAAAAACCTTTAAAAGCCAAACTTTTTCAATAATTAAAAATACGGCGAAAAAAAGTCCCCACAACACAAAGTTCCAATTGGCACCATGCCAAAGTCCGGTCGCAAGCCAGGTTAGCAAAATATTGCGACAATACTTCCAAAATGGTACTCTACTACCTCCTAACGGAATATAGATGTAATCTTTCAACCAACTAGAAAGTGAGATGTGCCATCTTCTCCAAAAATCAGTCAAACTATTTGCAATCAATGGATAATTAAAGTTCTCTAAGAAATGAAATCCAAACATAAGTCCCATCCCAATTGCCATATCACTGTATCCAGAAAAATCGAAATACAGTTGCAAAGTAAGTGCTAAAGCATGAACCCAACTGGATGCTAGAGAGATTTCTTCCAAGCCTCCTAATGTGCTTGCAAGCGTCCCTAGTACATTGGCGAGTAAAACTTTCTTAGCAAGTCCGATGATAAATCTACGAATTCCATTCGCAATCTCACGACTCGTCTCTTTTCTATGCTCTAACTCATCTGCAACGGTTTCATATCGTACAATCGGTCCCGCAATGAGCTGTGGAAATAAAGACAAGTACGTTGCAAACGTCCAAATATTGGGAGCAGATGAAACTTTACCACGATAGATATCGATCGTATAACTAGTCGCTTGAAACGTAAAGAAACTGATTCCGATTGGCATGACGATGTTCCATAGCGAAAAATCAGTACCAAAGATATCATTGAGAATCGTAATCGAAAAATTAAAGTATTTAAAATAGAATAACATACCAAAATTTAAAATCAAATCGATTATCAAATACAACTTCTGGTGCTGTTTACTATCTTCTATTTTCCTACCAAAAAAGTAATTCAAACCAATCGATGCCAAAAACACGAGAATGTATTTTGGTTCACCATAAAAATAAAAGAACAAACTGGCAACTAACAATACAAAGTTCTTTGCTTTTCTAGAAGCCAGAAAATAACAAAGTAGCACGACCGGCAAAAAATAAAATAAAAACGATATGCTAGAAAAAACCATAATATGCCTCCTAAAAAAGTCTTCTAAATAGAAGACCTTTATTATTGTAAATTCTCAAAATTTGTCTTTAACGTATCGGCATTTTCCCCGCTCATAATCAAAATGATCAAGTCGCCTTTTCTTTCGACATATACGTTTTCTGCTTCTACACAAATCCATTTTCTAGGATTAGCATTTTCTTGAATAGCCGTTACTGCTGCAGCAACATCTGCCCCTTCATTCATACGAATCAATACGACAGAATGAGCAATAGAACCAACCATCGATTCGCTAGCAAGTGCTTCTTTCATATCGATATCGGAAGTCCCAACATAATTTGCTAATGTATCCTTTGTGACTTCTATGTTAGAAAGCGCCATTGGAAGTTCTTCTTCTGGAATTCCTTCGTACACTTTAGCCATGATATCTGTTAAACTACCTTCAATATTTTTCTCTTTTGCACCACATCCAGTCATAAATAATGTAATGACTGCTAAAAATAAAATTCCTATTTTTTTCATATCAAATTTTCCTCCATAATTTTTTCTACTTTCCGAATCAAAGTAGGAAGCGATTCGTTACTTGTGAGCGAGACAACAAAATCTTTATATTGCCACTTGGCAACATATCCGTTTTCTGTTACATAAAAATAAACATCTGTATCTAAAATCGGTGTTGCATCACCAAACCCTTGTAATGTTCCCTGTGCCATAGACAATTGATATTCGTTTTCACCATCTTGAATTTGCACAGAAAAACGATCCCCTGTATTTTGATACGTATAATAGTCCTCACTTTCTTGCCATGGATATTCGATGATTCGACTTGCCAAAGATGGCGTGGCACTGAAAACAGAAACATTTTCGTTATCCGTATTTTCAGTTTCAGCAAACAAAACATCGGAATCGACCAAATTAAGAACTGCATTTTGCTTCGTAAACGAAACGACTACAAAGAAAATAAAAATGGCATAGACAGCATAAGAAAAAGTATTCATAAGAGAGTTTCTTCGGCTATGATTATGATATGGAATGAGGATATCCAAACTATTTTTTAGTTTCTTTTCTATCTGTTTCATTTTTGCCTCCCTGTCAGTCGTTTTTCGATTTTACGAAGTGCATACGTATAAATTGAACGAACTTTTTCATAAGATAAATTCAAGACTTCGGCCGTCTCGTAATGTTTTAAACCACCGTAGATATGAAGTGTTACAACTTGTGCTTCCCGTTCGGTTAAACAGTTCAAGGCATCTTTCACATACGATAAATCCGCTTTCGGACGAACCAAATCTTGATTGATAAAAAATTCCAGCTGTTCCTTATCGATTGGAATTTCTTTCTTTCTCTTTTTCAAATGGGTAGTGACAAGATTTTTCGTAATCTTATAAATCCATGCCCGTGGATTTGTTCCCAGTTCATACTTAGAAGCATACCGTTCAATTCGCAAGAATACTTCTTGACAAACATCCTCTGCTTCTTCGTAATGTCTAAGAACAGAAAACGCATATTTGAAGATGGATGGATACATCAAATGATAAATCTCTTCCAATGCCTCGATATGACCATGTTGCAATTTTAAGAGATTATAATTCAATCTCATTTGTGTAACCAAAGACGAACTCATCTTATCACCACCGTTCGTTCAATATTATAACTTTTTAAGTACTTATTTTGGAGAAAAAAGTGCAAAAAAAAGATAAAAACTTTTCGTTTTTACCTTTAATCTTCTGTTACAACCCATGCGGTTGGAATATTTCGTAATCCTTCCGCACCTCCAGCAACTGGAGTATTGACAATTTCGTTATTGATAACAAGTGCTGAAGAACTACCTCCATCTAAGTTAGCAGCATTGTAAGCACCATAATTTTGCATTATTTCCGTAAGATCGACCATATCGGCTCCAAGTGATTCAGTACGACGACCATTAATTACTAAGAACAGTACGATTCCATCTTGTCTTTGACCGATAGCAGAACGAGGAGCAATTCCCCATCCACCGTTTCCTTTTACGAAGGATGGTTTACCATTGACAATCAAGAATGGTCCAAATTGGATAGCATCCCGCATTCCCATCTCTAATGCTTCTTTTTCAGAACAAGCACATAAAACAAATTTATTATCGTTTGTAAATCCAATAAATCCTCCACCTACTTTAGCAGTATCATAACGCCATACTACTTTACCGTTAGAAATAACGACTCCATGTGGTGTAGAGCCATTAGAATTCCAATCTGGATCATAAAAGCCACTTGCATTCATTGCGACAATTGCATTACTATTTTTAGCAATTACTTTTAAAGACTGACCTGTTTTTCCTAAATACTGAGTTGTTGCAATATGGACTTTAGAAGGATCATAGACTGCTACTAAAAATCCTTTGTAACCAGGTCCTTCGATATCGATAACTTTATACAAAGCACCTTCTTCGTGATCTAAAATTTCTTTTTCATATTGATTTGCATAAGTAGCAGCATTGTAATCTGGATTCGAAATCGTAATCAAATTCGGATCTGTCGATTCCCCAGATTCAATAACTGTATTATTTGCTAAAACACTTGCTATCGTATCATCACTGTAAAACCACTTACATAACCACTGATGTGTCATCGTAGTCATAGCAGTTGTAATCAAAGTTTCTCGAACGTAAGAAAAAGGTCCATACAGAATAAATAAACCGGAACTCATCAGAACAATTCCTGCCGAAACAAAAATCAAAAATGCTCGTTTAAATGCAATTCCTTTTTGCTCTTTCGTCTTCTTTACTTTTTCTTTTTTCGGTTCGCTCGTACCAATTTCTGTTACTTTTTTGCGAAACATCGAATCACCTCTAATCTCTACCTAAGTAAGTTCCATCCCCGTTGAAATCGATATAATCAGAATATTGATTGTTTTGATATAACTCAAGCGGTTCTGTCGCAGTTTCATTATATAACTCGATTTGATCATTATATAAATTCATGTCTTTAATGAAATAGTTGACACTCGTTTCATATGCCGTCATATAAGAAGAACATTTACTGACAACGTCATCATCCTTGTAGGTGTGATTTGGGCAAAGCTCTTTTAAATCTTTTCCTGCTTCATCCATATCTTGTAACGTTTTTAAATATTCATTAAACAACGTATCATATGACTCGTTTAATGATGCGTAGTCTTCTAAAATAACATCTTGAAACATCGTGTCGTATACTTCTACCCGTTTATCAGAAAATACTGTGGCAGCATCACTAAAGTTACCAAATCCTGCAACAATTTTCTCGGAATTTTCCTTGTCTCTCATATTTTTTTCATTTTGGTCGCTAATAATGAATATTGCAACACCTAACAAAACTAAAATAACGCCAACGATAAAAACATACTTTCCGTACTTTTTCAAAAGAAATCACCTACTTTTTATTCTTTAAAAAATATATCATAAAATCCTGTATTTTACAACCTTTGAAAAAGAAAGTACATTATTTTCCAAAAAGTTTATCCAACCGGTTCGTTATAAAACGTAATGGTTTTGTAACTTTCCAAGATTTACTATTGATAATCTGATTATACTGTTCCGTTTGTTTTTTAATTTGTTCCTCATAACTCGGTACCACTTCAGTCAATCGAGATTCATAATAGGACTTCTGTTGCGATAACTCATGGCGCAATTGCTGAATATCTTCTTCCAAATTATGATTATGATGCGTAACAAATGTTGTAATTTCTTTTTTCTTAAGAGAATGTGTTTCCAATATCGTCTGCAAGCGTTTAGGAAACGCCATATCAAAAAATTCTTTCGAAAGACCAAATGCCTTCATGACGTAATCCAAATGATATTGATAAATTTCAGTTACAGATGGATTTGTAAGTCGCCAGTAAATATAATCGCGATCAAACATCAACGAATACGGCACATAATAACCGAAAATAATATAGTTGATGTATCTTAAATCAGCAACCCTTTCTTCATACTGCTTCAATTCTGTAATACTGCCGTAATGATAAGGAAAATTTTCTCCTAAAACATAAGAAGTTTTTCCTAACAACATTGCTTCAAAAGCGACGTTCGAACCAATACTGATGACCCGTCTACATTTTAAAATCCATTCCAAAGAAGAAGACGAATGATCTTGTGGAAAAGCATCCAATTCCTTTCGAATTTCTTTCTGCATCGGATGAACACGTGTCAAAACTTGATTCGTTTGAAAGTTTTCTTTCAATTCGTTCAAAACTTGTAAAATTGGCATATTACAAAATGCAGATGCTAACGGGTCGTAATCCGGTCCAATCGATAACCCAAAATCGTATTCACTCTGATCATTCAAATGATCAATCCATTTTAACTGGTCATCTGCTAAAAATAAAGATAACAACTCTTTTCGACTAAAATATTGATTAGAATCTTGAAATTCCCGTAAAAAGGTCTGATAATCCGAATCCATACGAGTAGAATCGTATTTATTATAAAATTGAAAGTATCCAAACTTATAACGATAGCCTTTTGGCCGAAAAGTTGTCTGCTCTAAAGTAATCAATTGAATTCCTAATTGTTGACAGCAAAATTCGAGACTTGGAAAATAAGTCCAAGATAACACTGCGACAATCTTTCCATGTTCTTTTTGAATCGCCTCAAATTTAGATGAAATCATTTCTTCAAATTTTTCATCACGGTTTTGCAAAATATGAATAATTGCCTCTTCCTCATCGGCAAATCCAGATAATATGGTTGCTTTCTCTTCTTTTGTGATTGGATACTGAATTACTTTCTTCATATCTTCATCGGTAGGTTTCTTAAATTCATACAATACATTGTACCCATCGACGATGTTTTGAAAAGAAAATTCCTTTTGTTTTTCATAGACGGACGGATTTACGAAATATGCTTCATCCGCAATAATAGGATACCCATTCTTCAAAGCAAAATCCATGTATTTGTAAAAAATCCAAGAGTAATGAATCGGATTTTTCTCAATGCCAAATAGAAATGGAACAATATTCTCTCTTTTTTTCATAAGTTTTATAGCAAACATCTCATCCCTTGCCTGCTATTACCTCCTTTATTTTTTAATATCTTTTTCCGTTTCTGCAACAATGTAAATTGGACGTTCTTTTACCTCTAAATAAACTTTTGCTAAATATTCTCCAATAATACCTGTACAGAACAAATTCACACCACCGACAAGGAAAATAATACATGCAAGACTAGGCCATCCAGAAACTGGATCTCCAAAGGCAAGTGTTTTGACAATAATCACAACGATCATAATAAACGCAATTAGACAGAATAATACACCAAGGAATGCAGCAATCAACAAAGGTTGAGTAGAAAATCCTACGATTCCGTCAATCGCATACGTAAACAATTTCCAAAAGTTCCATTTTGTCGTTCCTGCTACACGTTCCTGATTTTCAAATTCAATCCACTTCGTACGAAAACCTACAAAACTGAACAATCCTTTTGAATAACGATTATACTCTTTCATAGAAATAACGGCATCGACCATCTTTCTAGTCATCAAACGGAAGTCTCTCGCTCCTGGAACCATCTCCGTTTTGGAAAGTTTTCCGATAATTTTATAAAACCATCCTGTAAACAATTTACGAAAGAAAGAATATCCGTTTCGAGAGGTACTTTTCGTTGCACAACAATCGTACTCTCCAGATTCTAACGTATCGAACATCTCCTCCAGCAATTCTGGTGGATCTTGTAAATCTGCATCCATCGTCGTAACATAGTCACCTGTCGCATTTTCAAGGCCTGCAAACATACCAGCTTCTTTTCCAAAATTTCTAGAAAAAGAAATATATCGAACACGATTATCTTTCTTTGCCAAATCTCTTAAAATTTCCAACGTTTTATCACGACTACCATCGTTGACAAAGACAAATTCAAAAGTTGCTTTCTTTTTCATCTTATCCGTAATCTTATCTACGGCTTTATAAAATAATGGTAAAGATTCCTCCTCATTATAACAAGGTACAACAATTGATATTTTTTTCATATAATTACTCCTCTTCTCGTTCATAACATGATTATATCATAAAACAGTGGAAAAGGAAAAACAAGGCTTAATTACTATAAATAAATTCACGATTATAAAACTTAGAATTCTTTTCTAATTCAGCATATAACTCTGAATATCCAAGCTGCTCTATTAATGTCTCTTGGGAAGAGAATAAATTCGTTCCAAGTCCTAATCGGTCTCCTTCGATAGTGGCACCCATACTAGCTAAAATAGTCGGATACATATCGTAAGAAGAAAACAAACGATTCTTCTCATTTACTGGCTCTACTGCAGAATTGATAAAAGCATTGTAAATGGTACGATTGAAGTTTTCTGGAACGTACTCAGTAATCCAAACATTATCCATCGTTTGATGATCGCCTGTTAAAACAATCGTCGTATTCTCATAAAAGTCTTGTTCTTGAATCCAGCGAACAAAATCATATATCATATTGCTAGAACACAACAACACATTTTTAAATTGGTCATCGTATGGTTCTGCACAAGAAGAGTCTAAATATCCCGCTACGAAATGGGTATCTGCCGTCAATAGCGTAAAATTAAATGGTTCGTCTTGACTAGCTAACTCCAATAACTTATCTTTAGCAAACTCGAACAGTTTACTATCTTCATAACCCCACCATACATAGTAATCTTCTGGAATCAATCCTTCTTCAATTGCCGTTTTATAATCGTAAATCGTATAATCTCCATGCAGACGGAAATAAGTAGAACGGCCACCAAAATCAGCATCAGATCCAATCATAAATACTTGATTGTACCCGGCCTCATCTAAAACATCACCAAGCGTGATTGCGTTCGGTAAAAACTTATTGTATGTAGTGGTTGCATTGTAATCGAGTGGAACCATTAATCCCATACCGGATGAGCTAGAGACAAGTGCTGCCGTTGTCCATCCTGTACCAGGTAGTATAAACGCACCGCCCATCTGATCTGTGTTTGAAAATTGAATATTATCAGTAGCAAGTTCAGTTAATCTAGGAATGTAATCAACATCTCCTGCCCCACCAGAGCTGCTAGCAGAGTACGTACTTTCCATCGATTCCATATAGATGATAATGACATTGCGTTTCTCTTCTGGAAATGTAACTTTACCATTTGGATCCACATAATAATCTTCATAAATTGTACTGAAAGAAGTTTGATTTACTAAATAATCATGTAGACCAATCGTGTTTGAAAATACAAATCCAGCCACTACTAAAAAGAGGATACTTCCAATCAATACGAGTGTTGAAAAAGAGAGATTCCAACGAAAATAACGACGTCCAAGTCGAACCTTTAAACTCGTTCGTACCGAGCGAAAAATACCCAACAATACAAAATAAATAACGGCGAAAAGAACCGTCCAAAGCACTACTTTTAAAAAACATTCCAAGAAATATTGACCAAAAATGTTCGTATTTGTACCATCTTTCGGTCCAAATAAGTAAAACAAATATTGTTCGAAAGCGACTTCACCAAACGTCTTTACCAACCAATTACCACTTTCTATCAATATAAAAGATAAAAAGCATAAAATAACACTAATACTACTTCTTTTTGCCATGTTTCTTTTCTTTCTTCTCTTTCTTTCTTATCTCTTTGTGATTGACAAAATCCTCTTTTTTTATTTCTAACTCAATGGAAATTGCTTTACAAATCCAAAAATATAAAATTGGTAAAACAATTGCCGTAGCAAGAGAAATAGACAAATATTGTAAAATCGAAGAACTGGTCAATAAGTTCCAAGGAAAATCAACCGTTTGATGCATACATACGACAAAAATAAACTGTGTAATCAATGTAATAAACAATAAAAAAACAAAATAAGAAACTAAAAAATCGCGACAAGACTTTTTAGTAGATTGTAATTTTTCTAAAATCGATACTGCTAAAATAGCTGGAAGTAAAATTGAGATCAATCCAAGCATGTTTCATCACCTTTCTTTTTGCAGGTTTTTTTATTATATCATAAAACCACCTGCAGCAGTAATAGTTATTTTCGAAAGACCTAGTCAATTGATAGCAAAAAAAATTGAGCATTCGCTCAATAATTAAACTCTTATGACTTTTTTTTAAATACAAAAAGTTTACTGAAAACATAGTTTGCAACGATAACGACAACTTGCGAAATCAATTTAATCACTTTATCATTGCCATGTAACAGAGTAACTCCAACAAACATAACCGCCATATCCATAAATAAGGTCAGTAATCTAGCTCCAACAAAACTAGATACTTCTTTCAATTTATTTGTCTCATGACTTTGGAATACGTATTTCCGATTGGTAATATAAGCAAATACTACTCCACCAGCCCAAGAAATAAAGTTAGCTACTTGTAACCAAAAAGCATCATTTGGATCGATAATAGTATAAACCAATCCGTAATAAATAGCCAAAGCGACTACTGTCGTTAAGACACCAAAAATCAAATACATGATTACTTCTCTATATTTATGATATAACTCTGAAATCGATAATTTCTTCTTTTCCTTCTTTTTCATACTGTCCTCTTGAATATATGAGTCAATCAAAGAAATAAAATGTTCTGTGTTGCTCTCAAATTTTTTCGGTTTGAATTTTTTAGCAAATTCATACGTTTTACCAAACTGATTAAAATCTTTTAATTCAACCAAATAACCAGCTTTGGCAAATTCCCGAACAATCTCCTTTTGGTGATCATTCGTATGCTCTTTATACTTAGAAAGTCTTGCCGCAGCGATGACGATTTTATCTGCTTTCAAACCGGCCGTAATCGAACCAACCCCACCATGAGTAATTAAAATTCGACATTTTTCGACCAATTGATTGAACTCATCTGTCGGAATCAAATCGAATATTTTCATATCCTTGGATTCGTACTTCGTACACCCAGCCTGAACGACTACTTCCTCTTTGATAATACCATCGTCGATAGCTTTTTGAATAGCATCTAAAAGTCTTGGAAAGGTTTTATCCTGTGTTCCTAATGTAACCAAAATCATTAATAAATCCAACCTCCCCAAACAGCTTTCGGATAAAGTTTCAACATACTTTTCCACTGTACGACAAACAAATCCGCAAACTTATAAATCAATTTACCAGTAATCGTCTTGGTATGAATATTGGCAAACGTTTCAATATAGATAATTTTGCTACCAAATAATTTTCCAATACAGCACATCGGTCCTGCCGTATGAGCACCCGTTGTAATAATGTATTGCGGTCGAATTTTAAAATAGAAATACAAACTTTTAAAACAATTAGCAAGTAATTTAAATGGATACGTCAACATATGGTCTTTGGTACCGTAAATCAAATAATTGACTCGCCTAGGATGTTGATTTTTCAATTTTAAATTCGATTTGGTTTTTTCCGTAATAATATGATAATCATAACGAGAAAAAAGAGATTTTAATTGCATCATCTCAGATAGATGTCCACCTGTTGATGAAATAAATAATACTTTCGGTTTCATAACATCATTTCCTCTTCAAAAGTTTAATCCAGTCGCGTTTTACTTTATCCCCAGTATAATTTAAACTTGTCTTGCGACCAGCTGAACCTAACTTTGTACGCAACTTTTTATTGCGAATCAATTCGACTACTTTTTTTGCATATTCTTCTTTATTTCGATATGAAATTAGATATCCATTGACACCATCTTGAATCAGTTCCGTAGCACCTTCTGCAGAATCGAATGCTACACAAGGAAGTCCGTAACTCATCGCTTCAATCAAGACAATTCCGAATGACTCCGTTACAGAAGTCATCAAATAAATGGAAGATTTCGACAACAGATTGTTAATGAACGTTTTATCTTGAAACCCATGAAGAGTTACACATTCTTTCAATCCTTCATTAAAAATACGGTCTCCTAACAAATTTTTTTGAGCACCATCTCCAATGATATCCAAACGCCAAGATGGTTCTTCTTGATGAATCAGTTTAAATACGTCGAGTAAATCCTCGTACCCTTTTTCTCTCGATAGACGACCGACAGAAATCAATCGTTTCTCATTCAACTTAGAAAGTTGATCTGGTACTGAGTCCAACATATTCGGAATATAAAAACATTTGCATTTGGTGTCGGCAAGTTGTTTTTTATAAAACTTACGTAACGAATCAGAAACGAGTACCAAAGCATCCAAATTTTTAGCAGACTTCGTAACTTTATCCGCATAACTCATATCCCCGTGATAGTGATTGTGTTCCCAGCCGATTTTATAGCAACTTTTTCTTCCGTAAGTTCCAAGCCAAGTATTGAACAAATCGCGCGTGGAAATGATAATATCGCTATGACAATTCTCAATCGCACGAATCATCGTACTTCTACGTAAAGCAAGGGTCATGACACTATTAAAACTTTCTTTAACAAACGAAATCGGACGTAAATGTTTGATAGAAGATTTCCAAGCTTCCCGATTCGGTTTATATCTCGTAATCAAATATCGAACTTCAACTCGTGGATCGATATCGAATGCTGGTTTTTCAAATAACTGGTAAGATGAGATAATCTCAACTTCATAATCGTCAGCTAATAAATTGGCAAGTGCTACAATCGACTTCTCAATCCCACCGTAACCTAAATGCAATGCTAAAATCGTAACTTTCTTCAACGTAATCACCCTATATCCATTATAAAGAAAGCACTCTTTAAAGTCAAATCAGGAACCATTTACTCCAAACAATATTTGACAAATTTCTTGGAAATAACAAATATTTTTTTTAAAACAAAATCCAGTAAAAGAGAACCTAAAATTCCAAAAATGGTATAACAAACGAACATACTTGGATAAGAGACCGTAAAAGAAGACAAAATTGGATAATTTTTACTAATCAAAGTAATTGCTACAAAATCCATCAATTTAAACACTAAAATATGGAAACACATAATAGGCAACGTGTTTCGTCCCAATATTGTAAGACACTTTTCCACAATATGTTTAGACTCTAAAAGATGACAGAAAGTATAGACAACATAAATCATTGCAAAAGCACCAATATAAAACAGCGATGGTATCCATAAACTGTTTCGTGATAATTCGACAGAACCTTCTACAAAATACAAACACAAGCAAACAAAAAATAAGATGATAACCGAAAACAACAAATTAGGCTTTAACCATTTCAATTTCTGATTCCGAACCAAATTTCCAATATACAAAAATGGTAAAATGACAAAACAAGTCTGACAATGCCACATTAATTCAATCTGATTCACATTGAGATAAATTCCTAAAAGAGTCAAAAGAACAATCAGAAAAAAACGAGTTTTTCCTTTATCGATATCAAGTTGAGAATGATTCGTAATCGCAAATATAAAATTAAAAATAACCAAACTAACAAATAAAACCGGAATAAACCACATGGCAGCAGAAAACGGTTCACTAGAAAGGAAAATAAAAGTGTTTAAAAACCATGTCAAGAAATCTCGAAAATTGTAACCAACGTAATCTGGAGAAAAAACTCCCATACGATATAAGATATTGTGAAGAAAAACCAATATGCTTCCATACATTACATATGCTTTTAAATAAGATTGTAAACGAGTTCCAATATATTCCCAAGGCTTAAGAGAGCATTTTTCTCGATATAAATAACCGGAAATTATAAAAAAAGCGGCAAATGAAATAAGTAAATCAATCGTTTCAGAAACAAAAACGAAGATGGTAGACAATGTCCAAGCACTACCAATATAATTCCAATTGCACGCATCATATCAATTATACTACTTCTACTTTTCATAAAACTCTCACATCAATTCTCAGTACCGACTAATGATTTTGAAAGCATTTCTAGTTTCTGCCGCCGCAAACGCATCCGTAAACTCAAAACAATCTTTCACTTCTCGGTCAACGTAATTATCTTCTACGATTGTCGTATAAAAACTACAGATTAATTCCTTGTTAATATGCAACGGATAAATCTCATGTAACTTTGCATAATCCTTCATGTAACGAACGATGACACGATACATACGTTCCACATTCGCTTTCTTAAATTCACTAAAAGATTCTTGATTGTAAACAGGAACAGGTTTCTGATTTTTCAAAACGAAATGTTGTAACTGCCCGTATGGAGCAGATAAAAAGAACTCTAACAATAACGAATAAAAATAAAATTTCTGATAATCGTCGTTTTCTTTGATATCGAAAAGAAAGTTCAATTCACTGTCCTTATGATATCGTTTCACATGATTAGAATTCGTAACATAGAAACCGACAAATTCTTTTTCTAACAACTTCGTCAATTGATATTGAATCGTTCCTGAATAGCCTAAATCGACAATAACAAGACGAGATGTCTGGTAATTTGGAACAGTCTGTTCAATATACTTGAGATAAGCATCTTTCCAAGGTTCTGCCACTTTCAAAATCTGAGGCATGTATCGTTTCAGTTCTTTTTTTACTTTATCCTTATCTTGTGGTAACAAAATCGAATAGTCTTCTTCCTGATATTCAACTTCTAAAATATTTTTGAAAAATTGGCAAATCGTTCCTGTAAACTCATTATCGAGCAAAGAGTAAACATCGGATTCTTTTCGAATATTTGCAGTAGAAGCAGCATTGCGAGAAGTTAAAAAATATACATTGTGAGAAGGTTTAACTGCATTTAGTCTAGTATAATCTTGATACAATTTTTGTAAATAATACCCTTCTCTTGCCAAAAATAACAACTCATCTTTCTGGGTGGTATGTTCACAAATAAAGTGCAAATACTCATTTAAAATTGGCGCATGAAAAACATATGCAAGATCTTCTAACGATGAAATTGTCGTCCGAAAAGGAGAATTAAACATCGTCTTGTTAACGAGTAATCCAAGCAATAAAGAATCACTCAAATCGTGGATGTAAGAATTGCTCTTTGCATATAGAGAACTTTGTTCGAAAAGTTCCCGGCTACTAGAAATTTTTATCGTTTGAATATGAAATTCCCTTGGAATTGCAAAATCAGAATTCCGATTATCGCCAATATGAACAATCTTCTTTCTAGGATATTGCTTTTTCAAAAACGGCCACATATCTTTTCGATCTTTTCTCTTGTCGATTGAGTTAGACAAATAAAGTTTTTCGTAATGACGATAACCACACTTCTCTAACATTTTTAGAATCGTGCTTTCTTTTAAATACATATCACTTGTAAAAATAACTGTTTTTCCTTGTTGAACCAATTCTTTTACAACATCGACCATATCTCGTCTTGGTACACATAACTCGATTTCTAAATCCATTTCCATCTTTTGAATCTTCTGTACTTGTTTCAGAGTTAAATTTTCCAAAGAGCGAAATTCTTGATAAATCTCATCTAAATTGACATCTTTCTGCAACTTTTGATTTGCAAGTTGCTCTGCCTTTTTTCTCTTTTCTAAAAAGTTTTCATCGCCTAACTTCTCTGCCATAATCAAGAACACATCATCCGGACGATAGACGAGTCTCGTTAATAATGTATCGAAAATATCAAATGAAATGACATCGTATTGGGAAAGATAAGCGATGAATTCTTCTTTCGTAAATGGTAACTCTCCACGGCGAATCCGACGATCTAGCTCCACTCGTTCTTGAACTGATTTTGGAACACAGACATGATAGCCTTTTCGCAAAGCACGATAAACGATTCCTTGTTTCGAAAACATCGAATTCATCTCCTTTCCTCTATCTTCCAAGTCTTCTCATCAAAGCCTTTTTACATCTTACTAAGTAACGCATTTTTTTGCCAGTTGGTTTGACCGGAACTGGTATTGGTTGAATCAAGTAACTGACATCCAACACCTCCTGACTAGGCATAACCGGATCTTTTAAATACGTCTTAGAAACTTTTTTAGATGCGATTTTCTTATCGTCTAAAACAGACTGAACAGCTTCTAAGAAATCATGGAATCCTCTCTCTAACGGATAATCTTGCATGTACTGATTTCCCTTGGTAGACATCTGTTTTTGAAGTTTATCATCATCTAAAACGCGAATCAGTGCCGTTGCAATAGCCTCTGGCGTACTGTCTGCTAACAACACTCCTGTATCTGGAATATCGTACAAGTTATTCTCTCGGTACAAGTCGACGACAGGAAGTCCTGCAGCCATCATCTCAAATGGAATTCTAGACGGATTGGAAGCAGAAATACAAAGACCTACTTTACATTTATTATAAAGTTCATTACATTCTGTAATTGGAATGATGTGCAAGTTTTCAACATCAAAATCAAATTGCGTATCGACATCGGATCCATATACGTAAATTTTAACATCCGGACGTAACTTTTTAACAAGTAACAAAGCTTGAATACCAAGCTTACTACAACGTCTTGCTTTCTCTGGTTGATAAATAAAACAGATTGCATTTTCTTTTTTAACGTTCTTTAACTTTTTATAAACGTTCAAGTCCGCACAGAATGGAAAAGACGTCATCGGTGCATGAAATTCAGTACCAATCTTATAAGTAAGCCAATTACCAATACTGATTCCTTGTAAACCATAGCGATACGTTCTTTCCATTTCTAAATAAAGACCCCCCATTGGCTCAAACCAAGGTTCAAAATCTTGAATAAAGTATGCTTTGTGTTTGACATTTTTCATGGCATAAACGTAATCCGCAGTCAAAATAGAATACGTTGCAAATACCAAATCATACTGCTTTCTCATGGCAATTCCAACATAGACATTGCAACGACATTCCCCGTAGTACTCTTCAATCTGTTTTTTTAGGGTATCCGAATCATTTATGTAATCTTCTTCGACGTAGATATCACATTCATATCCAGAATCAGATAAAAAATTAGCATTTTTAATCATCGTTCGAATTCCACCAGAACCTTTGATTGGATGAGGAATAATCCAAGCGATTTTCTTAGCCATCATCGGCTCTACTTTTTTCAAAAACTTAGGACTTACTTCGGTACTGATAACACCGTAACGCATTCCTTGTTTGCGAATCTGTTCAGTCGTAAGAAGGTACTGATTTCGAATCTCTTGTTGAATAATTAAAACTTCTTCTAACTCAACTTCCTTACTAGCAACCGTACTAGTAGATTGACTATGCTTTCTAAAGTAGTTCAAACTTTTAGCACAGTAAGAAACTTTTCCAGTCGCTAACAATTTATAATACAAAAACCAGTCACCACTAATTTTAAAACGCTTTGCCTCTTCGATTAATTCGACCTGTTTTCCTTTTTTAAAAACGACTGCTGAAACGTTTGGAATCGTATTGCAGACACTTAGTGCTTCTTTGATTTCTTCTTCACCATCGTGAATAAAACTATGATTCCAACGAGTCGTACTGATACCACTCATCCAATCTCTGCAAGATTTACTAAGAATTCGATTGTGTTCATCGATTCTCATACTTTCAGCATAAGACAAGACGACATCCTCATCATCAAACCCTTGCATGACGTTCTCTAAAAACAACGGACTACAACTATCGTCTGCCTCAGCAATCCATACGTAATCCCCTTTTGATTCTGAAAAGGCTTTTTGCCATTGAGAAAAGACACTACCACCATTCTTCTTATTAAAAATCGTACGGAAATTAACATTTGGATACTTCTTCATCACTTCTTTAATTTTCTTAACACTATGGTCAGTAGAAGCGTCATCTAAAATGATAATTTCATAAACAGGATACGTCTGTAAGACAACCGAATCGATTCTCTCTTCAATGAATTTCTCATAGTTGTAATTCGGAATGACTACAGATACCTTCTTAGGATTTGAAAGTTCCATTTTAGAATATTGTTTTTTATAAATATCCACAGTTCGATTCTTTTTAGATTCCATATACTTCCGACGCATCTCATACGGAAGAACTTTTCTTGCCAATTCTCTAATCTTCATAGCTATACCTTAACCCTCCAAACTTTTGCTAAAAATTGATATCGTTTTTGAATTTCTTTTTTCTGTTTTGCATCCAAATGAAACACTTGATTATAATACGCATGAATTCGTTTAATTTCTTCAATATGATCTTGTTTCTTTGTCACAGTACTGACATTATTAGTATGGACACGATAGTAATTATATCCTCGTGCAAAATAAGCAACTTTTCCTTTTTGCATTAAGTTGGCATAAAACATCCAATCGCCAGCCTGCTTATACTGTTTAGCCAATGCAAATTCTTTGCTATAATCACCTTTTCGAATGACAGCACTAGAGACATTTGCAATGGTACAATTTAAAAACGTATAGTGATGAAACTCATCTTTTCCATCATTGATATAAGATTCGTCCCAATGACCCGTCTTTTGAATGTCGATTTCAGGAACGATAGATTTTAAAATCTGATTACCATCGGCATCCATAAACTTCGTGTCGCAATAAGAGATGATTACTTCATCGTCATCGTATGGTTTCATAACATGTTTTAAAAAATGACGGCTTGCATAATCATCCGCTTCAGCAATCCATACGTATGGATTCTTTGCAGCATTCATTCCTTTTTCCCATTGTGTAAATGCTCGTCCACTGTTCGTCTCGTTATAAAGTTTTCGAATGTTTACATATGGAGATAACACTTCGACCAAATCGTCGATTACTTCTCTACTGTTGTCTTTGGAACAATCATCTAAAATGATGATTTCATCGATTTTGTAAGTTTGATATAAAATAGAATAAATTCGTTGATACAAATAATTGCTATAATTATAGTTCGGTACAACGACAGAAACTTTCTTATCGACATTACTTCGTTTTGCTTGTCTTTCTGCCGCTTTTATCAAATCGTCTTTGGTGATGTTTCTCTGAACCAATCCTACTCTCCGATTATGGTAACATAAATAAGAGCTGATTAATAAATTATCCAAGAAAATCAAACCGTAACTATTTAAATAGACTAACCCGCCATAGTAAAGGCGATATAACTTTCGGTTATCTGCTAAAAATTTCTTCAAGAACGGATTTTTTGTTAAATGGTATTTCTTACTTAACTGATGATATTTCTTTAAAAATGGATATCGTTCTTTAAAGTTTTCCACTTTTGGAATCACGTACAAAAGTAAAACGATCAATTGGTTGTATACGATAGCAGCTTGATAAAGCTCTTCATCCTTCACACCGCGAATTCGTTCCAATGTCAAATCGACGCCACCAAAAATATCGAATCTTTTATCAGAAAAAGCATTGTTTTGAATAGAAGATTGACGTTGCAAGTAGTTATAACAAACCTCTTTATTGTAACAAGCCTTTTGACAGCGTATCACTAGCGGCAATACAACGGCCAAATCCTCGTTCGTTTTACCAACTTCGAAAGCATCCTTAGATAACAATTCTTTGCGAAATAGTTTATTACATGCCGATGCAGCAAGTCCACAATCGATAAACGACATTTTGTCATTCGATAAAGAACCACACGTTTGCCGAACTGTATTTCCATTCTCGTAAACAATATTAATATCACAGATGGCAATATCTGCTTTATTTTTAGAAATCGTTCGATACAAACTACTGTAATAATTCGTTGGAATCGTATCATCGGAATCGATAAATCCGATGTAGTCTCCTGTAGCTACTTCGATGCCACGATTTCTCGTAAATGATAAGCCTCTATTTTTAGGATTTTGTAATAATACAATTCGCTTATCTTTCTTTTGATACTTCTTAGCAATTGAATACGATGAATCTTTCGAACAATCATCGATTAAAATAATTTCCAAATTAGGATAATCTTGATTCAAAATAGAATCTAAACTTTTTTCTAAATAAGATTCGACATTGTAAATTGGTACAACAACCGATATTTTAGGATATTTCATCACTCCGCACTCCCTTTCTTTTTTTGATCGCTTACCATTAAATCACACAGTTTCGTAAGAGAAGATAAAATTTCTTTATTACGAAACAACTCTTTTTCATAATAGTTATTTTGAAAAGAAAAATTCAAAGAACTTCCTTCTTTATGAAAACAATAAACATTTGGATCATAGTACGAAATTAAATGATCTCGTTTCATACGATAGTATAAAAATTCTTCTTCGTGATACAAAAACGTTTCATTATAAAAAGCATCCGGATATTTCTTCAAATACTTTTTAGAAAACACAAGAGCACATCCATGCAAACCAATTCCAGTCCTAGCTTCCAATCCATTTTTTAAATGCTTAATCGGAACGATTTTGTACTTTATATTGTGATAAATTCGAAACAAAGATCGTTGCAATGGACTAGAAAACAAACGAATATTTCGCTTCGTACGAGAAATTGCCTTTTCTACTTCTTCTAAAGAAGAATAGACAGGAAATGGATTAACGGAATCTCCTCCATCCGTATCGATTCTAGGACCGAACATATCGAAATGAGATTTCTGATAACTTTTCACAATCTGACTTTCAAAATCCGGTTGCGTAATGACAATATCGTTATTGATTACGACAACAAAGTCCGGACGATAATGTTCCCATGCATAGCGAATTCCAATATTATTTGCTTTTGCAAATCCCAAATTGTCTTCTAACAAAATAATATCTTTTGTATACCGAGACAATTTCTTTTGATCGGATGTCGATAACGTATGATTATCGACAATTACAATCGGTGAATCGGTTTTCTCTTGAATTGAATGAATGCAATCCAGCGTATCTTTCATATTCTTATAATGCAATATCACGTAAGCGAATTGTTTCATACTATACCTCTTCTGCAAAACCTTTTTCTAATTTCTTGAATATCTTGATACCAATCCATAGAAGAACTAATGATGCGGCCAAGACAACTAATAGTGATTTTAGATGTGGCATACTTTGATAATATAGAATATCACGATAACAATTAATAATCGTCGTCATCGGATTCAAATTTAAAAGCCATGCAATTTTTTCTGGGAACAAAGAAGAAGAATACAAAATTGGTGTTGCATAAAATACCATATTTAAAATGAAATTGATAATGTATTCAGCATCTCTAACGTATACGTTAATGGCACTTGTAATAAAGACAATTCCCATTTGAAAAATCGTTTGAACTAAAATAATCAAAGGTAAAAACAAAATGTATGGACTAAAACCAATTCCACTAAATATCAAAAATAAGAAAATAATCAAGCAAGAAATGATAAAGTTTACCAAGTTACTTCCCACAATAGAAATTGGTAAAATTTCTCTTGGGAAATATACCTTTTTAATAATACTTCCATTTTGTAGCACTGTCGTTGTACCTTGATTGATGGTAGTTACAAAAAAATTCCATGGTAAAATACCGATAATCAAAAACGTTACATAATGATCTTGTGAAGTTTTTAAAATAAACGGGAATATGATGGCATATACGAGTGCCGTCAACAATGGATTGATAAAAGACCATAAGATTCCTAAAAAAGAACCTTTATACTTTCCTCGAATCTCCTTTTTAATATTGCTTTTAAGCAATTCTTTATAATTTTTTAAATTCTCTATCACGTTGTTCACCTCTAACCACATGTCTTCAAATACTCATCGATAACTTCTTTCGTATTGCCATCCTTTTTGACGTGTCCTTCATAAATCCAAATGGCACGATCACATAAGTCTTTCACGACGTTCAAACTGTGACTTACGATAACAATTGTCTTATCGCTGTTTTTTAATTCCATCAATTTATTGAAACATTTTTCTTGGAAATGTTGATCTCCAACTGCCAAGATTTCATCAATCAATAAAATTTCAGCATCTACATTGATAGCCACTGAAAACGCAAGTCTCATGTATTGTCCAGATGAATACGTACGAACAGGATTATCGATAATCTCTCCCAATTCTGAAAACTCGATAATTTTATCGATACGATTTTCGATTTCTGTTCGCGATAATCCGAAAATAGAAGCATTAAAATAAATATTTTCACGACCCGTAAAATCTGGATGGAAACCTGCTCCCAACTCTAGCAATGATGTTAATTTTCCATGCGTAACGATTTCTCCTGAAGAAGGATATATGATTTTTGTCATTAACTTTAACAAAGTACTCTTACCGCTACCATTGACACCAATAAGAGCAACAGTTTCCCCTTTTTTTATCTTCAAGTTAACATCATCTAAAATCACACGTTTTTCGATTTTGTTTTTATTATGAAACGTCAAACGTTCTTTTAAAGTCTGAGGTTTGTCATAATACACTTTAAAATATTTTGTGACGTGATTGACTTCAATCGCGTAAGTTTCTTTCGTTTCTCTTTTTGTCTTCTTTAATCTAGACTTCATCTATTTATCACACCTATTCTATATTTTTCTAACAAAGTATATCATAATTATCAATTGGATACAAAGAAATTAGTGTTCTATTCGTTTGCCACTTTAATCAGACATTTTCCGTAATCGTTCTTATGAAGAAGTTCACCACGTTCACGCAACTCATCTTTGGATAGCCATCCATTTTGATAACCGATTAACTCCGGAGCACAGATGACGGCACCTTTGTTGGACTGAATCGTTTTAATCATGTTAGCAGCTTCTAACTGACTATCCGGTGTTCCGGTATCAAACCAAGTGAATCCATCCCCTAGAATTTGAGCTTTTAAACGTCCTTCTTGTAAATACATATCATTCAATGTCGTGATTTCAAGTTCTCCTCTGGGACTCGGTTTAACAAGTTTCGCCTTAGATACGATATCATCTGGATAAAAATATAGTCCCGTAATGGCATATTTACTTTTTGGATGTTCTGGTTTTTCTTCAACACTAATTATATTTTGGTCTTTATCTAACTCCATAATTCCAAAACGTTGTGGATCTTTTACTGCATATCCAAAATTAGTTGCAGATCCCTGATAAGCATTGTATTTTGCATTGGCAAGTAATTTATTAAAATCGTTCCCAAAATAGATGTTATCTCCTAAAACCATGGCACAAGGTTCTTGCCCAATAAAATCTTCCCCTAATAAAAATGCTTGCGCAAGACCATCTGGGCTCGGCTGAGTGACGTAACTTAAATTGACACCAAACTTGCTACCATCTCCTAATAAACGTACAAATCCTTCTTGATCTTGAGGTGTTGTAATTACCAAAATATCCTGAATTTTAGCCATCATCAAAGTAGACAATGGATAAAATATCATTGGCTTATCGTAAATTGGCATCAATTGTTTACTAATTCCTTCTGTAATTGGATAAAGTCTAGTTCCAGACCCTCCTGCTAAAATAATTCCCTTCATAAAACCTCCTGATTTTTTTTATTCACATACTATTATAACAACAAATTCCCATGAACTCAAATATTTCTAGGATTTTGTAAAATCCTGAAAGAAATAAATAATGACAAATACCCAATAACTAGCCCAATTCGTTAACCATAATAAGAATCGTTCGAAACGATTAGCATGGTTATAATACTTTTCAAAATATGCTTGGCTCTTCTTTAAAATTTTATATTTATTAAGACGTTTCACACTCTTATCGATACTGACAGAATGGTTATGGACAAATGCAATGTCATTGTAAAGGACACTCTTTAATTGCAAAGTTTCTAACTTTCTCGCCATGATGTTTTCTTCATAATACAAAAACACATTTTCATCAAAGTATCCAGCATCGCGAATCGTGCTTGCTTTCATAAGAAACACACATCCCGATACGACGTCTACGACACTCGTCTTTTTTTGATAATGACTTTCTGGATACATTCTCTTCTTTTGAAACTTTCTGCCAAAATAAACAAGATTTTCTAAAATATCCTGGCCCGGTGTTGGAAGTTTCCAACCACGATTTTTTATACCGTGTTCGATAATGGTCGGTGCCGTGATTCCGACGTTCTTCTTTTCTAATCCTTTCGTAAGAGTAATCAAATCTTTTTCTGAAGATACGACAATATCCGCATTACTAATCACAATATAAGCATCAGAATATCGTTTCAACACATCATTTGTACCATAGTTTATGGCACTACCGTAACCACGATTGGATTCTGTTTGAATCACCCGTAACTTTTTTTGCTTAATTTTTTTTAAAACCGAAAACGAATCATCGCTAGAATGATTGTCAACTACTAAGACTTCGTCGATACTAGTATAATCCTTAATTTGATTCCACAAATCCAAAACCGAACTAGCATCATTATAATTAATAATCATATAAACTAATTTCATAAACTTTTCCTCATCATTTATCATATCACAAATAAGTGTAAACCAAAACTAAATTCTATTTATAAATGAAGCATTTTATTATATAATGATAATGTAAACAATAAAGAGGTGGTTCCAATTGGCAAAGAAAAAGATAGTGACAGATGAAATCGCAAAAAAAGTAGAAAAAGAGAATCCGGTGAAAATGGATGAAAAAAAACCGAAAATAAAAAAAGAAAACTCACCTAAAACGAGCGTTGGACAAGTAGTTACTTACATCGTTCTAGCAATTACACTACTGACTTCTATTTTTTACTTAGTCGATGTCATTTTAATGACCGATACGAGCATCACGTATTTTAGTAACATCTTACTAGCATCGTTCATTACCTTATTTACGATTTTATTCACAGTTATCTGTGTAAAAGCTGGTCGTAAAAAAGGAAAAGTTGCAATCGTTTTAGCATCCATTTTACTACTTGGTTTCTGCTCTGTTCAAATATTAGAAACCCATAATTTGATTGCTTTGCCAGAACAAAGCCACGTCGTAGACTTTACTGGTAAAAGCTTAGTCGAAGTACTGAAATGGGGCGAAGAAAACAACATCAGTATCGAGCAAGATTACGAATATAGTGACAACGTAGAAGAATACTACATTATGTATCAAAGTGAACCAGCAGGAACACTTAGTAAAGACATCAGCAATTTGACCGTAACGGTTTCTAATGGTCCAGATACGACCAAAGAAGTATTATTCCCTAGTATGATTGGAAAATCAGTCGATGAAGTCATCACATTTGTAGAAGAAAACTTCTTTACAAACGTAACCATCGATTTTGAAGAAGCACAAGAGTCACGTGACACGATAATCGAACAAGATAAATCTGGTGCCCTAGCAAGAAATGAAGAAATTCACATCATCGCAAGTTTAGGAGATCCAAGTGAAATTGGGGAAACAGACATGATTGACTTAACCAACAAGTCCCTATTCTATGCACTTACTTGGTGCAAACGAAACCTATTAAAATATGAACTAAGTTACGAATATAGCAACGAAGTAAACAAAAACTACGTCATTCGTAGTGAAACAGAAGTCGGTTCTTTGGTCTCTCCTAACGACACGATTAAACTAGTGATTTCGAGAGGTCCTAAAATTGTCGTACCGAACTTAATGGATAAAACGAGTTCAGAAATTACAGAATGGATTATGGAAAACAAATTAAAAATCACATTCCAAGATGCCTATGATGCTAATGTAGAAGTTGGAAAACCAATCAGCATCAGTGTTTCAGAAGGAGATGAAATTGAACAAGGAACAATGATTACAGTAGTCATCTCAAAAGGGCCTTTAAAATTAGAAAAATACGCAAACTTGGAAGAGTTACGTAGTTGGGCAATGAAATACGAAGTCAATTTAAATGAGTCATATGAGTTTAGTGATACAGTTGCAAATGGCGAAATCATCAGTATTTCCAAAAATGTAGGTGACACCATTCAAAACGGTGAAGAAATTAGCATCGTCATTTCTGAAGGAAAACAATTAACGATTCCAAATTTAATTGGTAAATCCCGTAGTGAAGCAAAAAAGATATGTGATCAAGAAGGAATTACTTGCTCCTTTGTATACGGTTCCTACTCTGAAACCGTTCAAAGAGATTATGTAACTGGTCAATCGAAACGTTCTGGTTCAACTGTATCCAGTTCAGCGGTATTGACGTTAACCTTAAGTCGTGGCATCATTCAAAAAGTAAACGTTCCTAGCCTAGTTGGAATGACGCGAAGTGCTGCCCAATCAAAATGTAACGAATTGGGAATTACTTGTAACTTTACTTACGAATCAAATTACTCAAGTACGGCAAAAGATACCGTCACAAGACAATCTTCCTCTGGTTCTATGAACCAAGGATCAACCATCACAGTCTATCTAAGTATCGGTCCAGAACCAGCAAAAGCAACTTGCCAATTATACATTCCACAAAACTGGATTTCAAATTCATTTAGTGGTACCAGATCAAGTATCTTAGATGGTTTAAATAACAGTGGTCGCTTAAACAATTGTCCAAACACAAAATTAGTATTTGAACAAGTTCCAAGTGAAAATATGAAAGGTGTCATCACTCCAGATTCCCCAATTAAAGCAAACACTACTTACACTGTAACAGATGGTCAAACTTATACGATTAAAGTATATTCATAGAAGGTTCACCCTTCTTTTTTTTGCAAGAAAGTACTGAAACAGTACTAAAATTACTTTCTTAAAACAAATCAATATTTGCTAACCACGAGTCAAGTTCAGAAGAATTAGAGATTCTTCTTTCTTGATAGACTGCTAGGTTCCTACAAGAATTAAAAAAGGTATGTATAGCCTCTTCTATATCGCTTCCACCAGATGTGCAAAGTGGAATGATAATTTTACCAGTAAGATCATAACTTTCTAGAAACGTATTGACAGGTGCTGGAGTGGCATGAAACCATATTGGAAATCCAATAAATACAACATCGTATTGATCCATATTCTCAACTGTGTTTTTCAAGTTAGGACAGTCATTATGCCATATTTCTAATCTCGATTCCGTATAAACATCAGAATAGTCTTCTTCACGCTCGATACAAAATAAATCAGCACCAATTTTAAACCGAATTTCTTCAACAATTCCATGTGTTGTACCGGTATAAGAAAAATATGCAACTAAAAGATTTAAATCTTGACCCTTTTTAGATTCTACTAATGACGCAACCCCTGCTTCACTTAAAGAGTCATCCTACAAAATTCGAAACATTGCTGAATATCGATACCAATAATATGCAAATACAACAAAGGTAAATATTATAATGGGAATTAAAATAAACCATATCTTTTTCATATTCCATTTCCTTTCAATATGCTTCATTATAAATACCGGAAGTAATACCCGATCAATAGGTTTTAACAAAAAAATACCCAACCAAACAGTTGAGTATTTTTAGTATTATTGAACGATAAGTTCCATACGTAATCTTCGGTCTGCAACAGCATGTAAAGAATACGTTTTATCGCCGATTTGTACATCATCGAATGTTGCAAATGTATAATCTTTCAATTCGCCGTAATCCGAGAATCCATCGACATCGGTACGAACATAAATGGCATACGTTCCTTTTTCAAAATCAGCAATATTGAAAGAAGCTTCATACCAAGCGCGCTTCTTACTGAAGCCATCTGGAACTGCTAACATGATTTCTTCTCCAACGATAGAGGAAACATCGAATGTATAACGTTCAAACGTCTCGGTATTTTCAAAAACAATCTGTCTAGATACATTGGTATCGGCACTGTAATCATGTCCAATACTGTAACTGTATCCCGTAATATTCATCGTTCCATCTTCCCCAAGCGTTAAGTTAGAATAAAAGTTAAAGGAATTATCTGGTTCGATATCAGCATTAGAAGAAATCAATCCTTCATCACGAACAATCATATTTAATGGCATCGATGCCAACATATAATCCATCTTAAATTCGTAACCACGACCAGAGCTAACTTCTACTCTCGTAGGTTGTTCTTGATAAGTTAAATTGTTAAATACACTTCTCGCTTTGTAATCGTTTGTCGTTACTTCAGCATAAACAGTATAGTCGCCCTCTGGTAAAGAAGAAAGATCAATTGTTCCTTGGAACCAACCAGCATTATTGACATAATCGACGGAACTACTCATATCGATAACGTCATATGGATAATCTTCTAACCAGTTATCCAATTTGAAATAATATTCTTTACCCGTACCATCATTATGGAATACCATGTAGTGAGTGACGGTATCAGAAGTAGAATTGTTCATTCCAGAAACTCCTAAGAACCCGGCAAAATAGAATGTATCTTCACTCTCCTGACGGATGGCATGATATGCAAATAACGGATTGCCCTCTTCGTAATCATCTACGGTAATATAGACATCCAAAGTCGTCGTTAAATTTTTAGAATTCGTTACAGAATACGTTACTTTGTAAGTTTGAGGAATACTCGTATCAACGGTTTCGGTATAAGTAACATCATCTGTAATATCACCATCTACAGCATCGTATGCTTTTACACCGTCCATATAATTGAAATCAGAGTTAATTGGAACGACACGATTACTTGCATAAATAATCGGTTCTGCTTGAACAACTGTAACCGTAATCGTAATGGATGCCTTAGCACCGTGATTATCTTCTACGGTATAAGTTACTTCGTAAGGACCCGGCATGTTGATATTGACGTTTTCTGTATATGTTACCTTCTTAGTAATAATGCCATCTTCTGTATCCGTAGCGGTGACACCTTGCATATAATCGAATTCTTGATTTAAAACAACCTGTTGATCATTTGCTGTAATCACTGGAGCATCGTTAATGACATGAACTTGAATCGTCTTAGTCGTTTCTAATCCTGATAAATCAGTAACACGATACGTAACTGAATACGTTCCTGGTTCATTATAACGAACGGTTTCATCATATGTAACAGAATCTGTCAAAGGACCGTCTTCAGCATCCGTTGCCGTAACACCTTTCATATATTCAAATGGCGTTCCAACGTGAATCGTCTGATCAGTTGCATTGATGACTGGAGCTTGATTTAAAATGATATCTTCTGTATTGATTGCACCGGTTAAAACGTATTGCTCATTATCTTCGCAAATATAACCAGAACCACCATCGTATGAAATGTGATACCAAGTCGTTCCATTGATAGTCTGAATATCAAAGATAACAAAGAAGTTTCCCTCGCCCATCGTGCTGATGACATAACCGCCAGGAGAATTACGAACGTTTACCATTGAATTTTTAGTAACACTAGCGCGAATCATAATTTGTCCATACATTCCACCAACAAAGTTCAATTTACTTGGTTCAATCCATTCTCGTTGTGTCTTGCCATAATTAGAAGAAATCAAATATGCCTTCAGCTGATTATTTTCATCATATGCTGCAGCATAAACCATAACATACTGATATTTTGATAGAACTGTATCAGTATGCTCAGATAAAGATGGACTCGAATACAAAGTAGAATTTTCCTTGATATATGCAGCCTTTGGAGATAATTTAGAAGTAGATTCTTCAAAGTAAACAAAATCGTAATCTCTTTCTACATAAGGAGTTACATCACTAGGAATTGCTTCTCCTTGATATACGATTGTATAATACTGAGCCGGGACATAAACGTAATTCGTATCCCAATCGTAAGTATTTCGATCAGTACTATACGGAATGTAAGTTCCATTTTCATTTAAATTGGCATCGCTTTGAATCTTATAATAAGTAACACCATCACTACCAACAACAGTATCAAGCACTAAAACTGCTGTCCCAGATTTCACATAACTGTATGTGTTGTCAGTTCGGTCTGTAATAGAGATTGGACTACTACTTCCCATAACTTGATTTGGATAAACTTTATCTTCACTATTTTTAATTGCAATTGTATAATACCCATAATCAGAAAGTCCCAAAGATTTATCGATACCATAATAAGTAGAAGCAATCTTCTCACCCCAATAAGGATCAGATGAATACTTAACATTAGCACCATTTGCTTTGTTTCCTAACTGCCCCCCAAAGTATCTAGAGTCACTTGGGAATGAGTAACCATACGTGTAATAACGATAAGCATTATTATAAACTCCTTCTTCTGGAAGTGCATAAGTAGTAGAAGAAGAAACTGCACTCGAGTCATATGCCGCATGACCAAATAAATTAAATTTAACACGAGAAATTGTTGACATGCCATTTCCAGATTCATGAATTGCCAAAGAAGTATTCAAAAGAGCATTCATTCCATACTCTTCCTGAGCATAAAAGAAAGAATATCCAAGTCCATACATATAACTAAACTTGAATGAATCAAACCGATTGTTAATATATTGATCAATTTCTGTCATGCCGTACGTACTGCGCGTATGAATCGGCAAATATTGATAATAGTTATAATAAGGATTGTTTACATTAACCGCATTGGTACGAACTCCAACACGATAATCCTGTAACATTGTCTTTAAATCTGTATAAAAATAATTTCCATCGTAACTGTAATAGATACCCGGTTCCAACATACTAGGCTTAGGTCCTAAAGCATAAGAAGTAAAATTATCGGGATTATTTGCAGAAATATTATAAGTCAAATGATGAATGATTTCACTATCCGTAACTTCATAATAGTTGGTAGAAGAAACCCACGATAATGGAATAACTTCGTAAGAACGTACTCCACTATCATATTTATTAACATAGCCATCAAAACCACTAATTAAAATGTGAGCCATCTTAGAACCATAATCAAGCCCTAAAAATGCCGCATCAGAAGAAGCATAGTCAGGTCCTCCTACTACATACGTCCAAGCATATCCGTTAAAGACCGTTTTATATAAATTAATTGTCGATTGATTATTTCCCTTAGAAACGTATGCAATTGCATATTTTGCATCGATTAATCTCGTCTCATTATTAGCTCGTTCCAATATGACCAAATCATCATCTGCATGATAATTCATATAATTTAATGCCTCATCATAAGTGCCAAAACAATCCAAATTCGTCAAACTACCATCTGGATTCGCAATAGCGACTTCAAAATTTGGACAAACAGCTCGAGATAACATTTCACTTTCTTGAAGTGCATCGACTAAAGTAGGCATAAATAAAGTAAAAGCAAACACAATAACAGTAGAACAAACACGAAATACTTTATTCATGATTACCACACCCTTCGATAATATACCAAGTATATTATATCAATTTTATAATCAACATGCTAGATGGAACTGTAAATTAGCCATAGTTTACGTCAAGAAAAAGTCCACTCACCTTGTATATTCTACCATTTTTTTGTATAATGATGGAAAGGAGCCAAAAAGGGTATGAAAAACAAAGAAAAGAAAAACACAAAAGGAAATAAATTTGGAAAAATCTTTTATATTGTAGTATCGTTATTAGCAATTGCAAGCAGTATTTATGCAATTTATCATATTTTGTTATTAAATACGATTGAAAACTTAATCCGGTACATCGTAATCGGCATTTTAGGAATCATCGATTTCATCATTCTAATTCGAATGATTCTTTCCATCAAGAGTAAAAAACAAAAGCGACATCGCATTTCCATCACACTCATGATTCTATATGCAATTTTAATGATTGCAGTAGGTCTCATCATCGGTTATCTATATGGAAGACTAGAAAATATGAATAAGACTAAAGTCACATATACAACAAACCTAGTAGCAATGAAAGATAGCGATATCAATTCCATTGAAGATGTAACGGATATGGATTTAGGAATCATCAGTGATACTTCTGCAACCGACTACATCATCGCCCAGTCTATTATTTATCCAAACAAATTAAATGAAAAAAATAACATTATTGAATACGACCAAGTATCTGAACTAATTCAAGCCTTATATAACGGTGACGTTCAAGCAATCTTTATCACATCGAACTACGTCACACAGTTTGCAAGCACGCCTGGATATGAAACGATTGCAGACGACACGAAAGTAATTACCAGTGCATCTCAAGAAATGGAAAATCAGGATACCATCGCAACAGATACTAGCAACTCTTTAGCAATCACCGAACCAATTACCGTATTGTTAATGGGCGTCGATTCCGATTCCGATACACTAAGTTCTAGCACCTCTTTTAACGGAGATTCTTTAATATTAGCAACCTTTAATCCAGATACGTTAAGTGTCACCATGTTGAGTATTCAAAGAGACAGTTACGTACCAATCGCCTGTTTTGCAAACCAAAAAGAAAATAAAATTACACATGCCGCATGGCAAGGTGCAAGTTGTATGATCGATACAATTGAAAACTTAACAGGAATTCCAATTAATTACTATGTAAAAATTAACTTTAAAGGCGTCGTCGATTTAGTCGATGCGGTTGGTGGAGTCGACATTGATGTCGAATATCCAATCTGTGAACAAAATAGCAAACGGCAATGGGGCAACAATACGGTATACATCGAAGAAGGATTCCAAACATTAACTGGCGAACAAGCCTTAGCATATGCAAGAAACCGTCATACATGGCCACAGTACTGCCCTGCTAAATACAATACACACTATCGAAGTGATGCTACTCGTGCCATTCATCAACAAGAAGTTATCAAAGGTGTATTAGCAAAACTGAAAAACGTAAAAAGTGTAGAAGCATTCCAAAACATCATCGATAGTATCAGTAACAACATTGAAACGAATTTCTCACCATCACAAATTTTATCATTCTACAACGTTGCCAAAGATATTATCAGTCAAAATACAGATAACGGTGGCAACATCCTATCCATTCAATCTTTACAATTAGAAACGACAAATCAATATATCTACGACGAAAGTATGGGCCTTGTCCTATCCGATGAAATCGTAAACCAAGACAGTCTAGAAAAAGTAATTACCGCCATGAAAATCAATCTTGGTCTAGAAGAACCAGAAATCGTTAAAACATTCAGTTATTCAGCAAACGAACCTTACGAACAAAAAAATGCAGGAGAAACAGATGTTCCTACAAAACTATATGATTTATTACCAGATTTAACTGGTAGAACCCGTTCCTATGCAACGAGTTGGGCAAATTCTCATAATATCGATATCAATTGGAAAGTCGTATCATCTGGTGGCTCTGATGGTGAAATTATCGCTCAGAACTATCCAAAAGCAAAACGGTTAGACTTAATTCCAGGCAGGACCATTACCTTAACAGTAGTAGAACGAAGTAGTTCTTCTAGTGATAATGAATCTTCTACCACAGATCCGGACGATGAGAAAGAAGAAAATGATAAACCATCTACTCCAACTCCGAGTCCAAGTCCAAAACCTAGCCCAAGTCCTACCCCAACACCAACTCCTCCATCTAGTTCAGAAGATGAAGGTAACGAAGATTCTAGCAATTAAAAAAGCCTCAAAAAGGCTTTTTTGTATGCTTATGAAATTTCTACAATCGCAAGACGATTTTCTTCATGCATTAAAGTAATCGTTCGACTGGTATCGTATCCTAAATCGGTTTGATAAGTAATCGTAACTTCTACTTGGTATGCGCTGTCATCGGTCGTCTCTCCGTACGTATAACTAGTCTGGCTAACGGAAACAACATCGACAGCTGTTACAATTGGAAGTTCTTGCTCACGATCACCATACAAATCACTTTCAACATACTTATAGATACTATCTTGCGCACTTAAAATAAAATTATCACGAACAGCCGAATAAAAATATTGTGCTCCCCCAACATCATTGTTGGTGACCTTGTTATCTAACGTATAAAAGTCAGCGATAAAAGAACGAGCAACAATCTTAGCATATTCTTCTTCGTTAATCGGTTCTGCATTTAACACTTGTTTTAACTCTTCAAATAAACTCTTCTGTAATGAAGTCGCATCACTTCTTAAAGAATATCCATAATCATCTAATGTTTCAACAACCGTTGCTGTCTGAGGGTCTTGCTTCTTTTCACCACGACCAAATACAAACCATAGAATCACTGCAGCAAGAATTAGTACAATCAATAATACGATGAGGAACCGCTTCACACTTTTTTTTAATTTCATAGTTATTTTTTCCTTTCTTCCACATATTCCACTTCAGAAGACAATCCTTCTTGCGTTTTCTGAATCAAATCAAATGTAATTAACGAATTAGAAGTATTCAATATCTCATCAGCATATTCGTTGTTTTTCTCGATGTAGTCAGCACTGATGGCAGTTTCAGCAAGAGATAAGTACTCTCCTTTTTGAGCATTGTAATAAATCGAATTCGTCACCCAATTACCATTTGGGAAGACGACGATATTATTACTTCCAATTTGGAAAATATCATGTCCTAAAGCGTATTTATTATAAACACCTAACATATTCCCAAGTGTTGGCATGACATCGTACATTCCCATGACATCAGAAACAGTCTTATGCAACTTTTCTTTCGTTTCACTACTCCAAATCATAAATGGAACTTTGCGATTCAATTCGTATTGATATTCATCGAAATTGATGTAATCTGGATCATCCGGATTCAAAATAGAATTCGTCTCTGGATCGTAATTGTAAAGTCTAACATAGTCGTTAATATCAAGTCTTGCATCATGGTCACCATATAAAACCAAAACGGTATTTTCTAGCAAACCTTCAGTTTCCAACATATTGATGAATTCTCCTAAAGCCTGGTCTGCATAATGAACACTCTTTAAATATTGTCCCAGTTTCGTTCCTTCCATATATGGATGAGAGACGGTTGTTACTGTACCATCTTCTAAAGTTACTTCTTCTTTCATATCGACTTCGTAATCTGTCATAGCAGCACTATCGATAAATGGTGTATGATTACTAAGCATGATTAGTGTTCCATAGTAAGGTTTTCCCATTTCATTAATTTCTTTCAGTTTTTCAACGGATTGACGGAAGAAAGACGTATCGGATAAACCAAGTCCAACCACTTCGTCAATATCGTAATCATCTTTGCTATAAAACCTCTGATATCCTAAACCAGCATACATTAAATCACGATTCCAGAAATTGGCTTTATTCGCATGCATGACAAACGTGTAATAACCCTTATCGCTTAGCAAGGATGGCATACTGACGTAAGTACGATCAAAGTAACTGACAAAAGCCGTGCCAGTATTTGTAGGCATCAAAGATGTAAGCGAAGTAAATTCGGCATCAGATGAAGTTCCGACACTAACCTGAGAATAAAAGTTATCAAAATAGATGGACTCACTAGCCAACTTGTTCAAGTTTGGCGTTAACTCTTCCCCATTAAAACTCATTCCAATTACGAATTGTTGAATACTTTCCGCATGAATGACAATGACATTTTTTCCTTGAAAGATACCCGTATAATCATTCGTATAATCCTGTGTATCAGAAACTTCATCATAATGATCATGGAATGCTTTCACGGCTTGGTCATATCCAAAAATAGTCGAAAGTTTCGGTTCCAAACTTTTTACAAAATCGTTTAAATGATATGTATAAATACCAAAATGCATGACGATGTATTCACGGTTCCACATATTGGCAAACCGTCCGATTTTAACTGGCGTTAAAGAAAAACAAAATACAACTGCCAAACCAATGGCAAGACCGATACTCTTCTTAAAACGAATTCTCGTCTTATCATCTTTCTTCTCTTCTTGAAATTGATTGATCCCATTTCGCTTTAAAACATAGTAAACGATAAGCATCACAACCGGTTCAAATAAATAGACGAAATCTTTTACTTCTAAGACATTATCGACGACAGCATCTCCTACATCACTTACGAACCTTGAAGTAGACAGTAACGAAATCGAAGAAAACGAATTATAGTAAGAATAATAAATCGAATTAATCATACATATTGCTGTAAAAATAATACTTAAAATAAACAAATACGGGAATCGTTTCTTAGGTTTCATCAAATAACAGAATGATGCAAACAACGTCACGATAGCTGCATCCGCCAGTACTGGTGCAATGTTTAAAAAGTTATCCAATGTGTGAATCGTAAAATACCGTAATAAAAGCGCATTAAAGACAGAAGTAAGAATCAAAAGGAAAAACAAAACGTTACTTTTGACGTACTCCCGAATACGAACCAATATATTAATTAAAAACAATTTCGGATTCTTCTTAAATTTTTGAAATCCATTGTGAAAAGTCTGTTTTAAATTGCGAAAAAATTTCTTCATATGTAACTACCTTTCTTAAGGTATATTATACCACGCAAGCAGCCATAAGGCAATTCAGATAAGATTACGAAATTGTAATCTCATCACCATTTACTTGATGCCAAATACCAGAAGCATTTAAAGCCATACCAAGTACCAAAATATAGGCCAGTAAATAAAACCATAACAATAAAATTAACAAGTTGGATAATCCGCCATAAAACATATTGTAATGAGAAAAATGGACGATATAGAAAGAGTACACTTTCGATGATAAAAACCAACCAATGGCCGTAAACATAGCACCAAAAGTAGTATCTCTACTACGAATAGATGTATCCGGTGCCAAGGTATACAACAGTTTGATATTAAAGAATATTAAGAACAAAGAAAGTGGAATCTGTAAAACACGATAAATCGTGTAAATGGTATCGACGAGGGAGTTATCATCAAATATTGTACGACAAATCTGAGCGATAAAGTCCCCAAGGGCAGGTACTAAAATAACGAATAACATCAAGGCAATCAAAATAATCATCATGACCAATGACTTCACCCGACGTTCGATGAATCCGGCATCTTTAATATGATAAATACTGTTCGATGCAATAATCAAAGAACTGGTTCCATTCGATGCCAATACAAAAGCCGAAATAAAAAAGATAAAATAATTCAATTTGGAAGACATCGTAAGCGTCGAAGAGGAAGAAAAAAAATCGATGACATAATCCGGAATAATATTGGCAAAAGCTTCCTGTAAAACATTTCCAGTCGCGCCAAAGATAGACATCAGTGCACCAATCAATGCCACCATTGGAATAACAGAAAGAAGCAAAAAGAAAGCCAACTGTCCTGGTAAAATCTTCATTTCCGGAAGTTTGGTAACTTTAAAGACACTTTTTGCTAATTTATGAAGCCTGACACGAAATTTTTTAAATCGTTTCATAGAATCACCTTATCTTTATTTTACCACAGAACCACAAAATAAAAGAAGGAAAAACTATTTTCCTTCTTCTTTGTTTGTTCTCATATCTAAAACGGCTTCGTTAATCGCATCATCGATTGTCTTAATATCATCTACAATCATGCTGTAACCGACACTGGCACCGAATCCATATGGCAAGTCTTTCATTTCTTTATTTAACTTCTTAACGTAAGTAGCAATCTGACTTTCGCTATATCCAACCAAATAAACTAAGAATTCATTACCATCCGTTCGGATAATTTCACTGTTCTCTAACTGTGTATTAACCAAAATACCTGCTGCTTTGATAATCAAATCATCTCCTGCTTCGTGACCATGATTATCATTTACGTATTTGACACTATTTAAATCGACAATGACAATTCCTTGTGGATAAACGTTTGAATCATCCCAAGATTCGATATTTAAATTCAAATAGCTACGGTTTTTAAGTCCCGTCATCATATCCGTATATTTGCGGCGGTCTTCTCTCTTCACTTTAACAATTTGACGTTTCTTATGAAGATAGATATAAATCGCCAATAGAATCACGATTGGTAACAAAACGATTCCTAAAATAATCAAATACAACTGTTCAAAAGTAGAACGATCTAACACATTTGCATTTAAGTTAGTAAGTGCTTCATTGCGATAATTCTGATAAGAATTTGTCGTCATAATATAATTGAACAACTCACTGAACACCGTATTGTCGTTTTTAACCATAAAGTAATAATCGTTTGTAATCGTTCCTTCATAGAAGACTTCATAATTACTAAACTTACTGTTTTTATAATAATTATATACTTCTTTATCCAATACGATTAAATTATCATTAGACTTCAATGCATCTAAGGTAGTTCCTTCGTTTAACAAAGCCCTGCTATTATCCTTAAAATATTGGAATATAACGTTCGTATTTAATAAATTGACGTTCACTCCTTTTAAAGATTCAAAAGTAGGAACCGGTTCATTTTTATCTGCTCTACCAAGCACGACGTAAGACTCATCAAATGGAGAAACCGTTTTGGTATACTGATCGTTTGTAGAGCCATCATAATCAAAATAAACATCGATTTCACCATTTGCAATGGCATTCTTTAGCTCATCGACACTCTTGTATTCTCTGTATTCAAATTCGATTCCCGTAAGTCTTGCTAAACGATTCAAATATTCACTAGCAATTCCTTCAGCCATATCTCCCATCTGTGCTTCGTAAGGAGCATTGGAAACATAGCCATAAACATAGTTCTTAGAAATCAAGTCTGCTCGCGTCTTATCGTTGACACTATTTTGATCTGTATAGTATTTAAATAACGTTTTGTTGTACTCTGAAACATAGTATTTACTACGCCAATTTTCATAATACTTAGAGATAATCGAATTGACTCTCGTATCTTCATCTGCCAAAGTAAGTACCAGACGTTTGTTCATCTCTGTCAAATTATATATAATTTGAAAATCAGGGTGTCCTATCGTCTGATCTAATGACAAGATGTAAGGTGCGATAGCAATTTCAATCTCACCATCGTTTAATGCTGTGAAAAGTTCACTATAAGAAGCGTAGCTTTGAATCGTAGTAATACCAGACTCTTTCAAATAGTAAGTAAGTTCAGCCACATCTCCCTCTAAACTTCCAACTGTAATATTATTAAAAGCAGAAAGTTCTTCTAAAGAAGAAACAGGTGAATACGTCTTACTAAACATCGCATAATTATCTTCGTAGATTAATAAATCTTTATTTGTAAGAGCCGTTTCATTATTTAAAATGCGAACGCGAAGTCCCGTTCCAGATGGAGCCGAACTTTGCGTATAAGAAATCTTATTTAATGGTAACGTTGTCGATTCCTCAAAATCATTTAAAAATTGAGCAATGATACCAGAACCATTTAAAGAAAAAATCGGAACATCGCTCGGAATCTCGATATTGACACGGGTAGAATTATTGTCCTCAATCCATCTCTTTTCAGATATATTTAAAGATGTCTCACGGTCTTCCCGATTATAATAATAGTAAACTCCAACAAAGGTTAGAACGGCAATTAAAATCGGTATAATAATGATATATTTCTTTTTCATTGTCCATTACCTCTGTCTTTTGTCCAAGAGAACGTCTCGCTTTTTGCATTCTTATAAGCAATTAAAGGGAAAGACATTTGATCTTCAATGGCCTGTAATTCGCTATTAGCAGCATCTAAAGACGCTTGAACACTCGTCTTTTCTTCGGCTGTAGCACTGGCAAGTTGATCTTCCAAATCATCTACTTTCTTTTGTGCTGCTTCTAGTTGTGGCAACAATTCCGTATATGGCTTCGTAAAGATTACTTGAACATCAAAATATGCTTTTTGAGCATCATCTAATTTAGATAGGACAACATCTGGAAATGATCGAATCGAATCGACACTCGTATCATCTGTAACAGTAACTGTCACATACAAGATTTTTCCTTTTAAATCAGAAACACAATCGGTAACGAACGTATTCGTTTTAATTTCGTTGTTGATAGATGTCATTTGATCAGACGTAATCATAACTTCATCAATTCCATCCAACCGATCGCCATAAACAGCTCGGTTTTCATTTGGAACTAAAATACTGTAAGCTTGATATCCGACGATGACTAGAACGATAAATAAGACAATAAATAAAACTGTGTATTTATTTTTCTTTATGATTTCTAACATCAAATCACTCCTTTATAATGTACACTTATTATACAATATGATACGAGATTTGGCAAACGCTTATTCGGACAGTTGCTTGATGAGAAGTTCTTGAACAAGAACCGGATTGGCCTTTCCTTTCGTTTCTTTCATCACTTGTCCCATTAAAAATTTCATAGCACGATTGTGTCCAGAACGATAATCGCTCACACTCTGTGGATTGTTATCTAATACGGATTGAATGATTGGCATCAAAGCACTCTCGTCGGTAATAGAAGCTCCACCGTGACGTTCAATAATAGAATCCAAATCATCACTTGTTATGATGACATCCTCTAAAATCTCTTTGACGATTTTACTACTGATTTCTTTCTGATCAAATTTACGAGCCAATAACTCTAACCGTTCCATAGAAAGTGGCGTATCTTTTAACTCGATATGCTTAGCATTTAAATATCCCGAAATATCTCCTAATAACAAATTAGAAATCGTCACTAAGTTAGCATCATCAGAAGCATCTAATAAAAAGTCACTAATCGTACGATTTTGAATAATTTTATCAGCATTCAGTGGACTGATGCCACATCTAATGTATTCCTTACGACGCGTATCGGCAGAAACTGGCAAATTCTTGCGCACTGCTTCGATTTCTTCATCCGTTACATTGACATAAGGAATATCTGGCTCTGGGAAATAACGATAATCGTTTCCCGTCTCCTTTTTTCTCATTAAAATGGTCTCGTCTTTGGCTTCATCGTAACGTCTCGTTTCTTCTTCTTGAACGCCACCAGACTCTAAAAGTGCAATCTGACGTTTCGTTTCACTGGCAATTGCCATTCCAACCGCAGCAATGGAACTGACATTTTTAATCTCAGCACGAACACCTAACTGATCGGTCTTACTAACGGAAACGTTGACGTCACAACGCATACTTCCTTCTTCGATCTTAACATCGGACACATCGCTATACAATAGTAACTCACGAAGTTTTTCCAAATATAACATGGCCTCTTGTGGACTATGAATATCGGGATCACTTACGATTTCTAAAAGCGGAACACCAGCACGATTGAAATCTAACAAAGCAGACTCTTTCGTATGAACACTCTTACAAGTATCCTCTTCCAAGTGGATATCGTGAATACCGATTCTCTTAATCTCACCAGCATCTTCGATTTCCACATAACCATGCACTCCAATCGGAGTCCGTGCTTGTGTAATCTGATATCCTTTTGGTAAGTCCGGATAAAAATAGTTTTTACGGTCAAAGTGCATATGATGATTGATTTGACAATTCAAAACAAGACCAGCCCGAATACCAAGTTCGACACCGTAACGATTCACTTGCGGAAGCGTTCCCGGATAACCAAAATCGATTAAGTTCATATTCGTATTGGAACTAGCACCGTAATGATTGGCACTGTTAGAAAACATTTTCGTCTTCGTCTTTAGCTCAGCATGAACTTCAATTCCGACTGTCGTACGATACTCACTCATGATGTTGACCTCCTTTCGAATCTAAATCCAAATTTAATTTTTTCTCAATAAAACTTGCTAGTTGATAAATCTTAGCTTCTTCAAAATCATTTCCAATGATATGCATTCCAATTGGCATATGGTCATGATCGAACCCAATCGGTAAATTAAGTCCTGGAAGACCAGCCATGTTGACAGGAATAACGAGAACATCATCCATGAAAGATTTTCTTGGGTCATCTAAAGATTCACTTTGGGAATATGCAACCGTCGTAGTCGTTGGTCCAATAATCAAATCGTACTGTTGAAATGCTTGCAAGAAACTATCGCGCATGCTCTGTCTAATTTTCATAGCCTTATCGTAATACTTGACCGCATTTTCTCCTGATAACAAGTAAGAACCGACCATGATACGACGTTTGACTTCACTTCCGAATCCTTCTGCACGTGTCTTGGCATAAAGTTCTTCTAGACTAGTTGAATTTGGATGAGAATAACCGTAACGCAAACCATCAAAACGGGCTAAGTTACTAGATGCCTCACCCATTGCAATGATCTGATATAACGTCACTGCTTGTTCCAAATAATCGATATCGATGTAAGATACCTCGGCACCACAAGACTTTAATAGGTCTACAACTTGATTTAATTTTTCTAAGATTTCCGGATTTACAATATCACTGACAAAATAATTGGGAATTGCAATCTTCATACCTTTGATATCTTTTCCAATCAAACGCGTAAAGTCTTCCTCATCTTTCTTTGCAGAAGTTAAATCGTGTTCGTCATATCCAACCAAAGCATTTAAAAGTAATGCATTCTCATATACGTTACGAGACATCGGACCAATCTGATCTAATGAACTAGCAAATGCAATCAAACCGTAACGAGAAACTCTACCGTAAGTTGGTTTCATTCCGACAACGGCACAATAACTTCCCGGCTGACGAATAGAGCCACCAGTATCGCTTCCTAAAGCGAATGGGACAACTCCTGCTGCTACACTGACGGCGCTACCACCACTGCTGCCACCGGAGATGCGATCTGGATTCCATGGATTTAAAGGCGCACCAAAATAACTCGTACGAGAAGTAGAGCCCATGGCAAACTCATCCATGTTTGTCTTTCCAACGATTACCATATGATGCTTCTTAATTTGTTCGACGACAGTCGCATCGTAAATTGGCACAAAGGAATCTAACATATGAGAAGCACATGTCGTACGAAGTCCTTTTGTACAAATGTTATCTTTAACGGCAATTGGAATTCCATACAACAAATCATCTTCATCGATATCCGTAAGATGAGCAGCTTCCTCTAATGCCGCTTCTTCATTCAAAGTAATGAAAGCATTTAAATAACTAGATTCACGAATCGCTTCAAACGTATCGGTAACCAAATCTAAAACCGTAATTTCACGTTTTACTAACTTTTCATGAATTTCTAAAATCGATAACTTACTATATTTACTCACGAACCATCACCGGCACTTCCACAAAATTTCCTTTGACATGAGGAACTCCTTCCTTCACATCAGGTAATCCAATCATCGCACCAACTTCATCACTTTCCAACCTTGCATCATGATGAACAGGAGCAATCAAACATTCCTCTGTCTTAACAGGAACATCTAAAATATGATCGACATCTGACAATAATTCCTGTAACGTTACTGCATACACGTCTTTTTCTTCTTCGCTCAAATGAATTTTAGCAAGTCTTGCGACGTGTTCTACTTCACTTTTCGTTAACCTTTCTTTCATATCTACACATCCTTAAAATTAATATCTAGTATTATATCACAATACTCTTTTCTATTATAACAAAAATAGATTATTTTTAGAAGAAAACTACAAAATAAAAAGTAGCATGATAACTACTTTCTATAAAAGAATATTATTCGGTAACAATCCAAGCATTTGGAAGAGCCCGGTATGTGGAACGATTTCCATTCCAAGTCGTCAAAAGATGCTTACCATTTTCTACCATAGAAGTAGAAGCACCACTATCCATAACGGCTGCGTTATAGGCACCATATCGTTCAAAAAGCAAAGCCAAGTCCTTGTAAGTCGTACCAGAGCTAACAGAAGGATGCCCACTGATGACGACCATTAAAATAATGCCATCTTTTCTTTGACCAATTGCGGTACGACAAGTTTCCCACAAATAAGAATTAGAAGTCTGTTGATTAACGCCATTGACGATTAGATATGGTCCCCAATCAACCGCATCTCGAACCCCTGCTTCGATTGCCTCTTCAGCACTCATTCTTCCTAAAATCAAACGATTGTCGTAAGTAAGTCCGACGATTCCTCCCGTTTCAATTCCTCTTCTAAAATTCGTAACAATTTCGCCATCATGAATCAAAGGACCATGCGGAATGCCACCATTGGAATTCCAATCTGGATCGTAAAATCCACCTGCATTCATCGCAACCAAAGCATTGTTGTTTCGTGCTAATTGTAATAACGTTTGACCGTATGTACCTTCTCTCGTTTCCCCAACACCAGGAGATACTGCCAACGTCACTTTAGAAGGATCATAGATAACAGCCATATATCCCGTATACTTGGTACCAGAAACAGAATTCGTTCCTTCGATTGGAATGATTTTGTAAATCTGATCTTCACTATCTTTCGTGAATATTTCTTCTTCCTCTTTGGAAACGTAAGTCGTCTTCGTATAATCCATCTCATCGAACACAATCAAATCACTCATCAAAGAAGGATCTTGAACCATATTTTTATTGACTACTTTCTCGATTAAAGAATCTGGATATAGATACGTTGCAATATCTTGATAATGCAAACTATTCATACTTTTCGTAATGACGAATTCTCGAAATGCCGAATAATCACCATATAACAACAAATCGAATCCAAGTCCAAACAAACAAATCCCAACCGCGATACATGTAATGGTAAGAGTATCCGGAGCAATCAAGAACACCTTTGGTGGAAAACCACGTCTCAAAAACAACAAAACGAAAAAAATAAACGACAAGATGACATTAGCCAAAAAAATCCATAGAAAAATAGAATGCAAAGAACTCCCATGATATAAAGATCTAGAATAAAAAAAACAAGTAAATGGCAATAAAATTAAACTAACTAAAAACAAAATCTTAATGATTTTGTTACTTTTCTTTTTAGAAGTTTTTGGTTTCTTCATAAGGAGACCTCCTAACGGAACTGTTCATAATAAATAGAAGAATACGGTAAAATTTGTTCCTGATTATTTTGCATTGCCCAAGCATTGTAACCAGAAACAACTTGATTGTAACTATCGATAATTCTAACGTAAGTAGAAGTTAACGTTTCGTAATTCTGCTCGAAAATTGCACACTTTTGAGCAGTCAAAGAATCGATATCACCATTTTCAGCACATTTCGCCCGTAAAGATTCAGCCATGGGAACCAAAGTATCCATCATACTAGTCGCATTGCTAATATGCTCTAGTGTTTCCACATTCGTCGTCAACATCGTATCGTAATACGTTCCAATCGAACGATTAAAAGATTCTAACTCGTTTCGTAAAAGAACCGATTGATCTGCAAAAGACTCGTATTCTTGACTCATCTGACTGACGATTGTCGTTTTTAAAGAAACATCTTCACGGTAGTTAGATATAAAAGAAAGACCGTTTCCTAATGTAATCAGGAAGATTGCAAAGACCATACCTAAGATGCACATTCTCTGTTTAAAATTCATCCTGATCACTCTCCTAGTATCATTATAATAGATTCTAAAAAGTTGTAAACAAGTTGCCAAAAGTTTTCCAAAAGTTGACAACAAAATTTGACAAAAAAAACGTCAAAAAAAAGATGGCTAAGCCACCTTATCTCCTAATTTTTCTAAAAATTCTTCTTCCGTCCAAATCGGAATTCCAAGACTTTGCGCTTTGTCATATTTACTGCCAGGATTGTTACCGACGATGACTGCACTCGTCTTCTTACTTACAGATCCAGAAGCTTTTCCTCCTAACAACTGAATTCTACTTTCTGCCTCATCTCTGCCCATCGCGCTTAACGTACCGGTGACGACGAATGTTTTACCGGCAAAATCCTCGTTTTGCACTATCTTCGGCCCAGTGTAAACTGTATTCAATCCTAAATCTACTAATTTATCGACAACTTGACACTTTTTAGAATCCTGAAAATAAGAAACGATACTTTTAGCAATGACAGGACCAATATCAGGAATCAAACTCAACTCTTCTTCGGTAGCCGCACGTAAATTGGCAAGGTTGTCGAATTTCATAGCGAGTGTTAAAGAAGTCTTCTCACCGACATTTAAAATTCCTAGTGCAAACAGCAAACGTTCTAAAGAATTCTTTTTTGAGTTTTCTATCGCTGCCAACAATTTATCGACTGACTTTTCACCGTATCCCTCTAACCTCGTCAAATCATCACGATGTTCACTCAAGTGATAGATATCTGCAAAATCTTTAATAAATCCAAGGTTGTAGAAGTCCTCTACGATTTCATCGCCCAAGCCTTCGATATTCATAGCATGACGAGATGCGAAGTGAATGAGACTTTCGATATCTTTTCTAGGGCATTCTGGGTTGACACAATAATAATCGACCTGTCCTTCTTTTTTCACAAGTCTACTACCACAAATCGGACAGTTTTCAATCATGACGAAGTCCTTCTCTTCCCCAGTTCGTCTTTCTAAAATGACTTCGCCCACTTCAGGAATGACATCCCCTGCTTTATGAATCGAAACGATATCCCCAATCTTCAAATCTTTTGCTTTGACGTAATCTTCATTGTGAAGAGTCGCCCGAGCAACCGTTGAACCAGCAACAATAACTGGTTCCAAAACGGCATTGGGAGTAATTTGCCCCGTTCGACCAACCGTAAAAATAATATCTTTTAATTTTGTTAATACTTGCTCAGCTGGAAACTTATATGCAATCGCCCATCTAGGATACTTAGCAGTATTGCCAAGTCTTGTCCAAGCAGCAACCGAATTTTCTTTGATGACAATTCCGTCGATGTCATAAGGAAGTGATGCTCTCTTTTCCTGATACTCGTTAATGTAATCCAAAATCTCAGAAAAAGTATGAACGATGCGGTTATTCGGATTGACTTTAAAGCCTAATTTCTTCATAAACTCCAATGCTTCAAAGTGAGTCGTAATTCCAAATTTCTCAGGCTCCGGCAAATAGTAAATCCAAGAATCCAACTTTCTACTAGCAGCTACTTTACTATCCAACTGTTTGATAGAACCACTCGCTGCATTTCTGGCATTTTGGAGTAACGGCAAGCCTTCCAAAGCACGTTTCTCATTTAGTTTCTTAAGCGTGTCTTTGGCCATGTAGATCTCGCCTCGAACTTCGATATCGATTTCTTCTTTTAATTTCAAAGGAATCGTTTTAATCGTTTTAACGTTGTTGGTAATATCTTCTCCAACCGTTCCATCGCCTCTAGTAGAAGCACTGACAAGACGACCTTTTTCATAAACCAAAGAGACAGAAAGACCATCGATTTTCAATTCACAAACATAAGTTGGATTTCCAATTTCCTTATGCAGACGCTCATCGAAAGCAGATATCTCACTTTCGTTAAATACGTCCGGAATAGAAAGCATCGGTACGTTGTGCGTAACTTTTTGAAAACCAGTTAAAACTTCTCCACCGACACGCTTCGTTGGAGAATCATCTCGTACCAAATCCGGATAGGCGCTTTCCAAATCTTCTAGTTCTCGTAAATACTTATCAAACTCTTGATCGGTAATCTTAGGATCACTCAATGTATAATAATGATAATTGGCGTCATTTAATAATTCGACCAATTCATCCATTCGCTTCTTGACATCTTCCATATTATTCCTCCTTGTGACATTATCATTTTTTGAAATTCAAATTTCTATGGATTGGTTCCAATTATTTGCAATTCTTCTTTTTCTAACTCTCGAATAGACTTTTCTGGTGTCGGCAATGTTTCCGGCATATTGCCACCTAATTCTTGAATAGCTTTTCGAACTGTTTTGCCAACATGATAATGCGTCAAACAGGCGTCTTTTTCATTATCGACAGAATCTTTTTTTAATTTAGCTTCTGTTTGAGTAATTCGGAATAAATTAGCACCTAATTCCTCACTTCCCATATAGTCTAAAATATTTTCATGTTCATCGATGTTCTTTCGTTTTGCTATTTGTTTAGCTGTTTCACCATTATAAAGGCCTTTATATCCATAATTATTAAATTTACCAAAATTTTCTACACCTGAATCTTTTGCAGTCTGAAACAAGTATTTATTTTTATTATTAACAAGAATTCTAGTATATAGTCTTTTCTCATCTTCAGATAACCTAGAATATTCTAACTCCGTAATCTCTTGTTTTCTCGTCTGCACTGCAAAGTACGTCTGCCCAAGTGCCACTGATTTCTTTTTAGGATTGGCATTTTGAACTATCAAATAACATGCATATCTTGATAATTTATAATCAACTACTGTTTTTGATGCACCTTTAGGCATTGCTATCGTTTTCCTGAACTCAGGAAAATGATCAGAAACATTGTTATTACTAGTTTCACATGCCAACATCGCGCGTTTAATAACCTTATGAAAATTCTCCCATTTACTATATTCCAACAAAGGCATCAACTCTCGAGCATCCCAATATTCATTGCCGAACCCATCAATATGTTTAATATTCTCAAATATACTTTCTGAATATGTTTCTAAATTGTTCATAACACCAAACCTCCTCTCTTAGAATTTTATCAAACGTTTGTTCAAATAGCAACAAAATACAAATAAATCATTAAAAAAATTAATAGGTTGTCGCCCCGTCTGGCATAGAACCAGTCTGTATCAAAGTTGGTGCTTCTGTCACACCGATATTTTCTAATATGACATCTCGATTATCTAACGTAAACGGTCCTGTCACAGCATCCGTCTCAGAATCAACCAAATAATACAAAACAATAACGGTAGAAGTATCTTCATCATTCGTATAATTTCTAGCTGTTTGTAAATATACATATCGGTCATTTAACAAAGCAAATCCTGTGATATATTGTGATACCACAACCTCTTTTTCACCATTTTCTTCTTTGACTAATTGAATCGTTTCCACATTACTCCGATCGATAGCATACTCGTTTGGTAGAGAATACATCCAATTTTGATCTTTGGTGCATCCCGTCACAATCACAAGCAATAACAATAATCCTATAAACTTCCGCACATTATATCACCAGATATATTATACCAAAAAAAAGAAATAGCCGTAACTATTTCCACAATGGAAGTGGATATTTTTTATCATCCACCATTTTCTGAATTGCTTTCACAACGGTATCTTTATCTTCTCGGTACGTTACACCATACCAAGTCGCTTTTGTAGAAAGTATTTTTACATCGAATATTCCATCTTGAATTGCATCTGACACCACTTCTGGAATTAAAAATTCACACTTCAATAGGTTATCTTTTTCGCGTTTGAAAAAACGTTCCATATCCGCTTCTAAAAACGAAAAAATATCAGGAGAAAAACAGAATAAATTCATAGATACTAATCGGTCGGCAGGAATTGTAAATTCTTTTGCACCAGAAAGAGGTCTAGCAACGATATATTCTCCTTCTCGTTCTACTTTGGACTCTGTAATTCCTTTTAAGTATCCGTCTTGAATTTCACATACGCCACGTTTTACACTGCCATTTTCACTCATCGTTTTACTAACTTCATAACAGATAACAGCATAACTTTTTTCTTTCTCATGAGCAGTACGTAAGAAGTTTGCTGCCACTTGATAAGCATCTGCTCCATAAAAATCGTCGGCATTAATGACCGCAAACGGTTCGTGAATTTCATCTTTTGCTGCAAGAATCGCTTGACCAGTTCCCCATGGGGCTACGCGAGAGGATGGAATCTCCACAAACGAAGGAACATTTTCCATTTCTTGAAAGACATACGAAACATCGATATGCGGTTCTACTCTTGTTCCAATCGTGCTTCTGAAAAGGTCGTAGTTCTCTCGTTTAATAATAAAAACAACTTTATTGAATCCAGCTTGAATCGCATCGTAAATCGAATAATCGATGATGAATTCTCCTTCTGGTCCTACTGGTTCAATCTGTTTAAGTCCTCCAAACCGGCTGCCCATTCCGGCAGCCATAATCAGTAACGTCATGTTTTTCTTTTCCATAATTTCTCCTTTATCTATACTTTTTGAATACTCTTGTGATTCTTCATCAATTTTTTAATACCGTACGGATGCTTGAAAGCAATCGTAAGCAAGTTGTTAGAAACTTCTGTCACACGCCCAGCACCGAACACTTCATGATAAACGTAATCTCCCACTTGATAAGAGACGTCTTCACTGCGGTACATTTCCTCTTTCTGAATCGGAGCCTTTTCTTCTTTTACTTCCGGTTCGCTCGTCTTCAGTAAAGAAGAATCAATCTCGCGAATAAATCTACTAACTGGATTGATTTGCTCTTTACCAAAAAGCATTCTCTGTCTAGCATTTAATAAATACAACTTCTTCTTAGCACGTGTAATTGCGACATAACAAAGTCTTCGTTCTTCTTCTAGTTCACTCGCATCCATCAAAGAATTCATATGTGGAAAAATTCCTTCTTCTAAACCAACGACAAACACGTATTCAAACTCCAATCCTTTGACCGAGTGAGTCGTCATCAAACTGACCCGATTTGGATCGTTCTTATAGTCTTCCACATCACTAACCAAACTGACTTCTAAAAGGAAATCTTCTAAGGAAACAACTCCCTCTCTATCTTCAAATGACTTCGTAATAGACTTAAACTCTTCCAAGTTTTCTAATTTGATTTCAGATTCAATCGTCTTCTCTGACTCTAGTGCGGCGCGCATACCAGTCGCATCTAAAACTTTATCGACAAGTTCTGTAAGAGTTAAATCTTCACTGACCCGTTTTAAGTCTTCAATTAAATTCTTAAACTCCAACTCTTTAGAAGAAGTAATCGCTTCATATAAACTGATACCCAATTCATCGGCACGATCTTGAATATTCTGAATCGTTTTCAAACCGATGCCACGTTTTGGCTCATTGATGACACGTAATAAACTGACGTTATCGCGGTCGTTATGAATTAATCTCAAGTATGCCAATAAGTCTTTAATTTCTTTTCGGTTGTAGAAATAGAAACTTCCGATGATTTTAAATGGCACATTCGCTTTCAAAAACTCTTCTTCTAAAACACGAGATTGCGCATTCGTACGATATAAAACAGCGATTTCAGAAGGAGAAACATCGTCACTTTCCAACTTTTTAATCTCCTCAATGCAAAATCTTGCCTCATCCCGTTCGTCGTTAGCACGATAGTATGTAATGGCATCCCCAACTTCTCCCATACACTTCAAATTCTTTTCTTTCCGGTTTGGATTGTTACGAATGACACAGTTGGCAGCATCCAAAATCGTCTTAGTAGAACGGTAATTTTCCTCTAGCAAAATCGTCTTAGCAGACTTGTAATCTTTTTCAAAATTCATGATGTTCTTGTAATTAGCACCACGCCAAGAATAGATCGCTTGATCGGGATCTCCTACTACACAGATGTTTTTATACTTAGCGGCAATCATCTTCGTCAAAATGTATTGTGCCTCATTGGTATCTTGATACTCATCTACCAATACATACTGAAACTTATCTTGATAGTGCTCTAACACATCCGGATATTTTCGAAATAACTCGATTGGTAAAACCAAAAGATCATCAAAATCCAAAGAATTATCTTTCTTTAACTTCTTTTGATACCGACGATAGACATCTAATACAATTTTTTCGAACTCGGATACCGCATATCGCTCATAGGCATCCGCAGAAATCAACTCGTTCTTACAATTACTAATCTTGTTGCGAATCGCATTCGGATTATATTGTTTCGGGTCTAGATTCATCTCTTTCAAAATTCTTTTAATGACTGATAACGAATCATCACTATCTAAAATGACAAAGTTACTATCGTATCCCAACTTATCGTAATTCTCACGCATGATTCGAACACCTAAGGAATGGAATGTCGATATCTGCATGTTCTTAGCAACAGGACCAACTAAATTTGTAATTCTCTCTTTCATTTCCCGTGCTGCTTTATTCGTAAACGTAATTGCCAAAATTTGGTAAGGACTGACGTTTTTCTCTTCAATTAAATAAGCAATTCGCATGGTAAGAACTCTAGTCTTTCCACTACCTGCACCTGCTAAAACTAACAATGCTCCATCAGTAGTCGTAACTGCTTCTCTTTGATTTGTATTTAAACCCTCTAAATTCATACTTCGTGCTCCTTTTTTAAACTGTTCTACATTTGATTCGATGAATGATTCTCCTTTTGGTCTTGATACACAATTCCTTTACGAAACTGTTTTTTGACACAATCTTCATCAACTGTCATTTGATAAGTAATATTAGAAAGAACATCCGCATCCATCCTATCCCAACGTAGTTCGACATCTGGAAGTTGTAACTTATCGTTGTTGTATTCCACGAACTCTGTAAAATATTCTTTAATGGAACGACCATTCCCTTCTCGAAACGGATGAATGTAAATCATTCTTTCAAAATAAGTTGCTAACCAATCGGCATAGGCATCCTTATCAGAAAATTGTTTATATGGTAACGTCCTAACCATATTAGAAAGTGTCATCGAAAGTTCCATCTCAATATCGTAATGTGTCATAAATTTAATGATGTAATCTGCTGGTGCAGGATGTCTACCTTTTGCCACAATATCCATCGTACGATATTCTCCTGCAAATGGATAAACATCATGAAAAAGATAATAGTGAATTCTTTTTAAATGTTCCGGGCCAAATTGGATACTATCATCTGTTATCAAACCTTCCTTTTGAAAGCATCCCAAAGCATCTGTACGAAGTTCGTAAAGACGTTCCAAACTAATTTTTTTATCCATTTCCTTTAATTGTTCCCCATCGGTTATTCCCAATTTATTTTGTAATACATCTGTCCCAGGGATTAAATAAGGATCCATCCCGATTGCTGTCAAATCCATTTTATCGATATTCCTTTCTCTTAACTTTACTAGTCGTACTCCTATGTTCAGAAGAAGTCAACTGATGTCTATAGGAAACTTCTTCTTGAGGACTAATTTCATATCCTTCTGAACGCATAGCTTGATTCCATGCCTTTTCTTGCGCTAAATCTGCTCTAACAACCTCTCTATTCATATACATACTACTCCTTTACTGCTATCCTATTCATCTTTGAATGATTCTGTCCATAAAACAATACAAAAAGTATTTTTTAAATACTTTCATCTTACGTTTATTATAAACGAAAACAGAAATACGGTAAAGAGAAAAAGCCGCTCAAAAAAAGAAAAATTTCGCCCAAAAGCGAAACGAAAAGAAATATAAAAAACTATTTCATTTTTTTACTTGTAGCAACTTTTTCTAGATATCGATCAATAACACTAACGGCATTTTTACCCGTACCGCGCAAAGTCTGAGAATCGAAGAACCCTTCATCATACTGAATATCATAATCGATACGAACATCGTTGTAATCAGCAATCTGATTTTGAAATTTTTGAAGTCCCACTTTCTGTTTTTCAGTCAACTCTTTCGGCATCATAAACGTACCGATTCCAACGTGAGATTTTGGATTAGCACCTGTCGCATCGATAAACACAACATCTCCTAAACGAGTAAACACATAACATGCCGTTTGAATTGGATGTGTCATTTTTAATTGTTGCAAATTCTGGTCATCTTTATAGTGCCTTCTTAAAAAATCTACTAACGTAACAATATGTTGCTCGTGTTCGTCCTCTGTCTCTAACCGCGTAATCTCTCCATCCATATCTTTACCATCCATCGGATTTGGTCCATGAATAATTGCTATTTTTAACATTCTATCACCATCTTCATTATATGTCATTTTAAGCGGTCCTGTAAAGAAAAACATTCCATACCAAAACCGGAAAATAGTCATTCATAACAAGCAATTCCAACAAATGAACATATAATACCCTGAAAGGAGAATATATGAAAAAAAGATTAATCATAACGGGAGTCATTCTCTTACTCATCGGAGTGATAACCGCATTGACAATGACATTCTCTACACCAAAAGAGGATGATAACCTAACCACAATCAATTTGGCAGAAGTATCGCACACGATTTTCTATGCTCCTCAATACGCTGCCATCCAAAACGGTTACTTTGAAGAAGAAGGCATGGAAATCAACTTAATTTTAACACCTGGTGCCGATAAAGTTGCCGCAGCATTACTTTCCAAAGATGCAGATATCGGGTTATCCGGTTCAGAAGCGACCATCTATGTATACAACGGTGGCGAACAAGACTATTTAAAAACGTTCGCCCAATTGACACAAAAAGATGGATCGTTTTTAGTATCGCGTACACCGATTGAAAACTTTACCTTAGAAGATTTACGGGGAAAAACAGTCATTGGTGGAAGACGAGGTGGAATGCCAGAAATGACATTCGAATACGTGTTACGCCAAAATGGAATGGATCCAAAAACGGATTTGACAATCGATACGAGTGTCGAATTTGCTGCCATGGGTGGAGCATTTATCGGCGGAGATGACGACTTCGTAACGTTATTTGAACCAACTGCTCTAGAAGTAGAGCAACAAGGATACGGCTACGTCGTTGCTAGTATCGGGGAATTAGGAGGAGTAGTGCCATACACCTCTTATAGTGCCAGAATTAGTTTTATTGAAGAAAATCCAGATTTAATTGCAGGATTTAATCGTGCAGTACAGAAAGGACTTGACTATGTACACTCTCATAGTGACGAAGAAGTTGCAGAAACCATTCTTAGCTTCTTCCCAGACACTTCTTTAAACGACTTGACAGAAGTTGTCGGACGCTACCGTGAAATCGATGCTTGGCCAACGACAACTAGCTTTACAGAAGAATCATTCAATCACTTACAAGATATCATGATAGACGCTGGCGAACTAGAAGAAAAAGTTCCTTATTCAGAACTGAGTTATCCAATCAGTGAATAAAGAACTTTTAAAAATCAATCATCTTGTCAAACGATATCATGATAAACAAGGAGAAATCGAGGCCATTCAAAATATCACGTTATCGATTGAAGAAAAAGAATTCGTTGCCATTGTCGGTCCTTCCGGTTGTGGAAAAAGCACATTATTATCCATATTAACTGGACTAGAAGAAAAATCGGATGGCACCATTACATCGAACCATTCCAATCTATCATTCGGGTACATGCTACAAAAAGATTCTCTATTTCCTTGGTTAACCATTTTAGATAACTGTCTAATTGGACTAAAAGTACAAGGAAATTTAACAGATGAAAAAAGAAAAGAAGTAATCCAATTATTACAAAAATACGGTTTAGAAGAATTCAAAGACAAATATCCGAAAAGCTTATCTGGAGGTATGAGACAAAGAGTTGCTTTAATCAGAACTCTTGCTACGAACCCTGACATCTTACTGTTAGATGAACCGTTTAGTTCACTAGATTATATCTCCCGTTTAAAATTAAGTGATGACATCTATCAAATCATCAAAGAAGAAGGAAAAACCGCTATCATCGTAACCCACGATATTCAAGAAGCAATCGCCCTAGCTGATCGGGTTATCGTCTTAACGCAAAGACCTGCGACAATCAAAAAAGAATACAAGATTCATTTAACAGATAAATCCACTCCATTTCAAAACAGAAAATGCAAAGAGTTTAACGACTATTACGATGCAATTTGGAGGGATTTAAATGAAACCTAGTATCGAACATCAAACTTATTTAAAGAAAAAGAAAAGAACAAAAATCCTAGTACTTTGTACACAACTTGCAATTTTAATGGGATTTCTACTTCTTTGGTACGCATTAGTAAAGACAAAAACCATTAATGAATTCATATTCTCTTCGCCATTAAACGTCGTACGTGTCATTACCGATTTAATCCAAGCTGGAAATTTCTGGAATCATATTGCCATCACTTGTATGGAAACGGCTGTCAGTTTTACTCTTGCAATCGTCTTAGGGCTCATCATCGCCACCCTACTCTGGTTCAATTCCTTCTTTGCCAAAGTAATGGATCCGTATTTAACCATTTTAAATTCTCTGCCAAAAGTATCTCTAGGACCACTCATCATCATTTGGGTTGGAGCCAATACCAATTCGATCATTGTCATGGCACTGATGATTTCCTTAATTGTGACGATTATTACCATCTATGAGGGATTTATGCATACACCAGACGAGTACCTAACGGTATTAAAAAGTTTCAAAGTAAGTAAATGGAAACAGTTTTATTACGGTGTACTTCCAGCTAACAAAGAGACCATTTTACAAAGTATGAGAGTCAATATCGGGATGTGTTTAATCGGTGTCATCATGGGTGAACTTTTAGTATCCAAAGAAGGAATTGGATATCTAATCATGTACGGCAGTCAAGTATTCAATTTAGACCTCGTCATTGCTGGAGTCGTACTACTAGCAATTCTGTCTGTAATTATGTACTACATCGTCATTATATTTGGAAAGTGGATTAACCAAAAAAAGGACTAAAACGTCCTTTTTCTATGCCTTTGTCTTCACATCTTGAAAATTCAAAACAACGAATGAAATACCTAAAACAAGAACAATTCCAATCACACACGGAAGAACAAAACTCGTTCTGCTAATACCATACACGACCTGGGAGTAAATAAAATCATCGTTGTATTGTAACACGTATCGCATATTTAAATATGGGAATGGAGTCCAAAAAAACAGACTAAAATCAACATCTCTTAAAAACGATACCAAAGAAAAGAAAAAAGCAGAAAACAAAGAGACAATACTCAAAAGAGAAGCAGTTAAAGCAACATTAGACAGAAAAGATGACATCCCATATAAAAAGCAAATAAAGAAAATGACAGGCAAACTGCTAATAAGCAACTCTCTAAAATAGCAAATTAAATATGGAAGTTCGACAACAACTCCATTCACATAAAGTAATTTGGATGAAATTAAATCTCCAAATCCGTAAAATAGCCCGGAAAAAAGAAAGTAAAAAATAGAACCGACAATCCAAAATAAATACATCAAAATAATAAGATAACAAATTTTAGCCAATAATATTTCCCAACGAGGAGCCTTTTTAGTATACAGTAACTTAACTGTTCCTTCTTCATATTCTTTGGAAACAATAGAAGAATTCGTCAAAATCAATAGAAATAAAATAACGACACCAAGTGATAAACCATAATTCATATAAGTTTGTGAAGTATGATACGGAGCATACAAATTATCGCCAACTATTGGAATATCTGTCTTTAATTGATGTTCTATTCCGTACTTAGTTAATGCCATTCCTTCCTTCCAATATTCATGCATGAATTCATAATACTGAACAGTTTGCTCGTATGTATCCATACGATATGCTAAAGTATCACCAGAACGATATTTTTCTCTACTAGGAATCGGATTGGATTCAAGATTTTGTTTAAAACCTTGGTAAAATTGGTAATTTAACAAGCGAATATCTTGGTAATCATCTATTTTATTTTCTACTGCATAAGAAAATTCAGGGCGAATGACAACAAGGTCTTCACTTACAAACTCCCTTTGTAAATCTTCTGACAAAACCACGTATTGTGCATAATGATAATAGGAATCATTTTGCACCGCTTGGTGCATATGATTAAACTCTTGCTCGTAAAAGGAGAATAATTTTGCAACACTCTCATAATCACTTTGAGAATTATTTTTTAGCGATATATAAAAGGCATCACTTTTCTCACTTTCTGATGCTGAATCCAGTAAATTGGTAAGTTCAGGCTGATTAAAATGGTCTAAAACATACTGATATGAATAATAATTTTGATACAAAAAATACATTTGATCTGCTACGTTGGATTTAGATAGATGCTCTGTCTCCATCAATTTCGAAAAATCATCAAAGAATTGTTGATAGTACATAAGCTTAAGTTCTCGGTAAGGAGTTGGATCCTGTTCGTAACTATTCAATGCACTCTTGTACACTTGTTCGCGTGATACAGGAACAGAAGTTCCTATATTCATAATATAAAAGTTCACAAATATTGTGATAAATACAACTATGCCCAAAATAACACAAGCAAAGATGAACTTTCCTCTCGTAAAGTTTTTTAACCACTCACAATAAACCAACTTCCCAAAATATTTCATAAATTCACCTAATTTTTAATATCTTTTTTCTGGTAAAAAATAATCGTAGCAATAAATACCAAAACAGCACAAACAAGAGATACGACAAGACCATAAGAGCCCATAGGAACACCTGTTCTAGCAACCGAATACATGTAAAATGAACTTTTAAAATACGTAAATGCATATTCAATATAAGAAAACGGTAAAAATGCAACCGCACTAATATCGACACTCCACATCAAATTAATTAGAATCCAAATAATAGAAAAGAAAATGGTTCCAACTGTCATTAAAACGGATGTAACTGCAGTAGTTGGAATAAATGCCGAACACAAAACCAAAACTGCTACGTAGAAAAGCAATGGTAAAGAGCAAATGAGCATCGATACAAAATACCAAAGCAAATAAGGAACAGACATCGTATTACCAAATAAAGTGATAATCTTTGAACCAAATAGATCAGCAAATCCATATTGAGAACCTACTAAGAAGAAGAAAATAACAGATGCAATAATCCATAACACATATAGATTCATAATTACATAAATCAATTTAGCAGTAATAACTTCGAAACGAGTCGCTTTTCTCGTATAAAGCAATTTGACAGTTCCCATTTTATGTTCGTTAGAAATAGTTCCCGCATAGCAAATTGTTAGTAAAATAATGACTGCAAAAGCTAAGTATAATCCGTAATCCATATAGGTTTGAGAAGTTGGTTCAACATAGTCGTAGCTCTCACTTGCCTCTACAATTCCATGTGGGACATTATGTTCAATAGCATACTCTACAATTTGTTTATCTTGGTCAATTTTCTCATTTTGAATTTCATAATACCGTGCTACTTGATCATAAGTTTCTAACCAAAAATACTGATACGGATCGGCATCCATAAACTCTTCTAAAGTTGGAACGACAAGTTCTTTTTCCTGTGCTTCTAACTCATAATAAAAGCATTGATTTTGAATTCGCACATCATCTTCATCTACAATTTTATTGTCGATAATGTATTGATAACAACGATTCAGATATCCATTAGAATCAGGATTGATGTATTGCCAATATTCTGCGATGTGATAATATTCACCAGTTGTAATTACTTGCTCTAAAATACTGCAAATAGTCTGTTCACGAACTAACTCTTGATTCAAATCTTCTAATGTATACGAACTATACTTAATAATACTATCGTAACTATTCGAACGGTTAAATTCCGGATCGTCATCCAAAATCAATTGAGTCGCATAGTCAGTACCATAATGTTCAATCAAGGATTCTAATACCAACTGATTCGAATAAGAACGAAGAAACAAAGTCAAATAGTACTCAATAAAGTCAATCGGATTATCTAATGCATCCTCATAATAGGGAACCATGTAGGTATAAACATCTTCTGATAACTGATGATAGAACGTAGGCTCTGCTGCATTATCTGCAATCGCATTATCCCGTTCCTGAATAATATAATCGACGTTTTCTTGATAAAATTCACTTGGTGTTTCATGATAACGATAATAAATGTTAGAAACAAAAGATAAAAAAATCCAACTAACTAGAAACAAAATAACTCCACAAAGGGCAATCTTAACGAGTGAAAAGTCTTTTACAAATTCACATCGAATTAACTGTAGTATTCTTTTCATGTTATCCCCCTATCTTATGTCTTTGGAAGCCTTGCTTAAATACTCTTCTTCCAAACTAATATTTTTTGCACGAATTTCATCCATAGTGAAAGAATCGACAATCTTACCTTGATCAATCATAATAATTCGATCACACATTTGCCCAATCTCTGCCAAAATATGACTAGAAATTAATACCGTCATTTTATCTTTCTTACTAAGATCTCTAACAATTTGACGAAGTTCCATAATTCCCTGAGGGTCCAATCCATTAATCGGTTCATCTAAAATTAACAGCTTGGGATGATTTAAAAGTGCAGAAGCTAATCCCAAACGTTGTTTCATACCAAGAGAATAGGTTTTTACTTTATCATCAATTCTACTTTCCATACGGACCAAATGAACAACCGAATCAATATCAGTATTTTTTGGCAAGTCATTCATTAAAGCACAAATTTTCAAATTTCTACGACCCGAAATATTTTGATACATATCTGGATTTTCCACAATACATCCAACTTTAGACAAAGCATCACGATGCTGTTTATAAACATCAAAACCACAAATTTTTACATCGCCTTCATCGATATTATAAAGACCTAGAATGGATTTAATAAAAGTAGATTTCCCTGCTCCATTTGGACCGACTAATCCAACTACTTCTCCCTCTTCTAAAGTTACACTAACCTGATCTAAAATGACTCTTTTACCAAACTTTTTGGTTAAGTTCTTAACTTCTAATACGCTCATAATCATTCTCCTCTAGTATCTATATTTATAGTACCACAAAAAAATCCAAAAAACATATAAAGTAATACAAAATCGTTTATAAATAGTAAAATTATATTTTGAAATCAGAATAATCATAAAAAGGTGCATAATTAATTAAAAAGCACAAAAAAATTAAGCCTAGTAGCTTAATTACTTTTTCATTTTTGTAACCATACCAGCATCAAATTCATAGACCTCATCTGCTAAGATGGCAATATCTTCTTTAATATGAGAGGCAATAATAATTAGTTTCCCCTTTTTTTTCAACTTCAATAGTAACGTTCTAATTTGCTCAGCAGTTTCATTTTCTACACCATTAAACGGTTCATCTAAAACAATAACCTCTGGATCTTCCATAATCGCTTGAGCAATTCCTAATTTCTGCTTCGTTCCTAATGAATACTTATGATACTTCTTATTTCTGTCTTCATTTAAATGAACCTCATCTAAAATCTTGTTAATATCAGAGTCATTAATTTTCTTCTGAATCGAAGCTAATAACTTTAAGTTTTCAAAGCCAGTTAAATCAGCAATAAAATTTGGCTTTTCAATTAACGCACCCATAGATGGAGGAAACTTTCCATCTTGATTATAATTTTTCCCATCCAACAAAATTTCTCCCGTAGTAGGAGTATAAAATCCACAAATCATTTTTAACATAACACTCTTACCAGAACCATTTCGTCCTATAAATCCATAAATATGTCCCTCTGTTAAAGTAAGCGAACATTTTTTTATCACTTCTTGATGATCAAATACTTTTGTAACATTTTTAATTTCAATTTTCATAAATCTAACCTCCTAATAAATTCTCTCAAAAATTTTCTTACTAATGATTTTTAAAATCAAAAATATCAATACGACAATAAAGAAAATAGAAACTACCCAATAACGCTCAAAAATCAAAATACTTTTTGGAAAAAAGAAAAAAGTAATTAAAATCGATAAAATAGAAAGCCATCTCACTTTACTAAAAGAAGAAAGAATAGCAACAAATAAAATAAGAAATTGTAATAAAACGGTATATAATGTATCCGTTATAAATAATTGCAGTAATTCTAAAACTGAAAAAGTTATTGGACCTTTCAATATCAAGAAAGTGAGTACAACCAATAGATATTGAAACAATTTTAAAAAAAACATAACTGCTATAAATAAGAATGTCTTGTGCATATACCATTTCGATAAAGACATACGCATAAAAATATTATCTAATTGATATAGTATATCTTTTAAATAAAGATCAACTACTAGAAAAAGCGCAAAGAAGACAAAATACAAATAAGAGATAATTTCCATTGGACTATACTGATTTGTAATGATGTTAAGTCCCAGAACAGAAATAAATGAGTCGACAAATCCCGCACTCGAAAAAGAAATTAAAAAAGTACTAAGAATTGGTAAAAGAAAAAAAATCAATAGATATAAATAACGTTTTCTTAATAAATAATAAATATCGGATAACCACAAATACATCATACAATATCAAATCCTTTATTTTTTCTAGAGTAAAAATATAATAAAAACAAAACCATAATTAATACGATAATGAAACTAATCGATAAAATGAGTTGGATAGAAAAACTAGGAAATTGCGCATATGCATCCAATAAACTTCCCGGAAAAAACAAATACTGATATGGTACTAATAGATAAGAATAGCCTAAAATGGCAACTAAAAATACGCAAGAAAACACATAAGATAATTTCACTTTACTTATCAAATATAAATATGACAAAATAATGCACGTTAAAATCCAAATCATAAAATAGCGAAAGAAGAAAAAGAAAAAATATCCTAAGTCAATCTCGCCATTAAAGGAAATTCCTGGTCCTAAAAAGTTATAAGCAGTTAAAAACATTAATAAAAATAATAACAATAAATATAGATTAGATAATATACTTAAACGAATAGAAGAATTAATATAATTTGCTTTTGAACCTAATCGATAAATATAATTATGCAAATCCCTATTAACAATTGTAAGTGTCATATAAGTATTATAAAAAAACAGAGCAAAAAACAAAATTTGAAAAATAGGGAAAGAAAATGATAACAAAAATGCCGAGAAAACATTTTGGGTATTTGTCACTAAAATAGCTCCACCATAAACAGAAATACAGATAGCAAACAAAAAGCAAAGCTTAAAGTTATCTTTTGATATAATATATTGAAACATTTCCTTATTTTTCCACTTTTGTTTCATAATCTAAAATCAACTTCTCTTTCTTCGAATATACTTTTTTGATAATCAATGTACTAATTAATGAAATAATAAATGAAATAATCATAACTCCAATCAATATTGGAAGAGTTTCATAATAACCATCACAATAAGATATAAAATTAAAATATGGAGCTAACTCTGTTAAACCAAATGGAATACTCAATCCAAAAGCAAATAATAAATACATAACTAAAGCAAACAGAATAGCTGTAATAAACGTTTGAATAATGGCAACAAACATATTTTTGTTACGTCTAACAAAAAACAAAGCAATATTGGCATAGAAATAATTAACGCAAAAAATAACAAACAAGAATCCAACAGCATATAACAATGTATGATTATAAAGAAAATTATAATAAGTTTCGCTAAAAAATTCATGAAATTGCATACCAAAATTAAAATCGGTATAGATAAGTGCTATTAAAAAAATAATAATCCATGAAATAAAAGGAATCAACGCGGCTTTAAAAGCGATTGTTTGATAACGGCGAACATATTTCTTATAATTCATACGCATCAACATATTTTTAAACATTCCCGACGAATACTCTTTGTGAATAGTAACAATTACAAGAATTGCTATTAAAAGAGGAAATAAAAGTGGCAAAGAAAATAGAAATTCGAATCGCAAAAGAGAGACAACATAACGAACATCGAAAGATTCATAAATTTCAGTTGGATCATTTGTAGTTAAATATTCTTCCAATTTCTCAGGTGTATCGTATCGTTCACAAAGAAAATAATCCAAATCTTTACCTTCATAGCAATTTTCTTTAATTAAATTATAAGTCCTAACATATCCAAAGTACTCTTGATGAAAATTCTTAAACGCTACAAATATAATCAATAACATCAATACAAAAGCGATAATAAAATATTTATTTTTCTTAAAATACATTACATCAACACTCCCAACCTACACACAAAATAAAGATAAAAACAGAACTGCTGCATAATGTATTAGCTATAATCATTACCTAAGTTTTATCTATTCACCACCATTATATCATACCAATCAAAAAAGACAACATTAATTTGTTGTCTCTTTTAAGTTCTTATGAACTTCACTTTTATAGGCTTCTACACCCGGTTGATCAAATGGATTGACACCGAATAAATAACCAGAGAAAGCAGCACTAAGCATAAAGAAGTAAATCGCTTCCCCAATTGTATACTCGTCTAAACGGTCCAAAGTTATCATAAGAGTTGGTGTATGTACTTGATGTGCTTTGGCAACACTATCGACCGTAATATTATTCACTTCGTGCATATCCCTACCTGCAACCAGCAACTCCGTTCCCTCTTCTACTTTCAAAACCGTTTCGAATAAAAGCGGTGTCCCTTCTTGAATGAATTGTCCTAAAGAATGCAAATCGCGAGTATAAATGGTAGAAGTTGGAAAAATACCACGATTAGATTTTCCTTCCGTTTCTCCAAATAACTGCTTTAACCATTCTAAGAAATAATTCATTTTTGGTTCATAACTAACGAAATTTTCGACATAGCGATGATGATTAAACAAACAGATTCGATTTACCGCATACAGATATGCTTGATCGATGTATCGAATTGCACTTTTAGCTCCTCTCAACAATTCACGAATATCAATGATCGTTGCTAAAGGAAGTAAGCCAACTGGCGATAAAACACTGTATCTTCCACCGATATTGTCAGGAACAACGAAAGAAGTATAACCCTTTTGATTGACTTCTTCACGAAGTGTTCCTTTTTCTTTATCAGTTGTGACGATTACTCTTTTTTTGAGTTCGTCTTCTGAATACTTTTGATGCATAACTTCCATCACTTTTTCATAAGCAAGCGATGGCTCCATCGTCGTTCCAGACTTCGATATGACGTTTACTGTAACACGTTTATCAGAAATGTATGCTAGTAAGTCGTTCAAATAATCAGAAGATAAATTCCAGCCGGCATAAATCACTTCAAAATGAGAGTCGTTATAGTAACGTCTGAACATTTGATCCAAAGCATATGCGCCCATGAAAGAGCCACCAATTCCGATTACCAATAATAGATCAGAATTAGTTCGAATGTAGTTTCCTGTTTCTACTAATTGATTTAACAAAGATGGATCCAAGTCTGGATTAAGCCATCCAGCCATGGAATCCTGATATAGTTTGTTCTTTGTCTTTTCTTGATTCCCCAAAAACGCCTGAATTTCATCTTCCCGAATATACGAATTCGTATATGTCGCAAAATCAAATTTTAACATAATCACGCACCCTTTGTTTGAATCTCTATCTCGTGAGTTTTCTTATCGTTTGTTAATTTAAATTCCATCTTTGTATTCTTCTTACCGTCAATGGTAACTTTGTTCTCTTTACCAAGTTTAACGATAATCTGATATGTCGTATCCAAATATCGATATTGAATTTTATACTCTTTCCAACCAGCTGGTACATGTGGAGCAATGCGAACGATATCTCCTTCTTTATAGAATCCTAAAATATCACGCATACCAACTTTATAGAACCATCCAGCAGAACCAGTATACCACGTCCAACCACCTCGTCCAGGATATCTCGGACTAGAATAAATATCGGCAGCAATCACATATGGTTCTACTTTGTAACGGTAAACCGCTTCGTTAGTAGCAGTCTTATTAACCGGATTAATCATATGGAAGTACTCGTATGCTTCATCGTACTTATGAGCTTTAATCAAAGCCATTAAATACCAAGCAACAGAATGAGTATATTGGCCACCGTTCTCACGTAACCCTTCTGGATAACTCATAATGTAACCAGGATTGTTTACTGATTTAGAGAATGCTGGAGTTAATAACTTAACCAAACCATTTTCCTTATCGACTAATAAATCATGAACAGAATTTAATGCCTGTGTTTCACGATCTTTTGGAGCAACACCGCTCAATACAGCAAAACTTTGGCTAATTAAATCGATTTTACATTCCGTATTTTCATGGCTACCTAACTTCGCACCATTATCGAAGTATGCACGTAAGTAATACGTTCCATCCCATGCATGTTCGTTTAAAGACTTGGCCATTTGATTCATCGCATCTTGATAAGGTTTCACGTTATATTTTGGATTAATCTTCTGCACAAGAGGAATATACCGAGATAGAATATCGCAGAAGAATAAACCTAACCAGACACTTTCACCTTTTCCTTTAACTCCAACACGATTCATACCATCGTTCCAGTCTCCGCCACCCATTAAAGGTAGACCATGAACTCCTAGACTGTTCATCGTTAAATGAAGAGATAGTTCCATGTGTTCTAATAAAGAAACTTTTTCTTTGGTATAACCGAACGTAATTCCTTTTTCGTGTTCGCCTGGTTTCAATTCTTCTCCAGTTGCAAACGGAACTTTTTCCTTCAAAATGTCGTAATCTTCTGTAACCGTCAAATATTCGATTGTCGCATAGACAAGCCATAGATAATCATCTTTATATAAACTGCGAAGTCCAAAATGATTACTTTCGTGCCACCAATGTAGGACATCTCCTTGTTCAAATTGATGCGCAGCATTCGTTAAAATCTGACGACGAGTAAGTTCTGGCAATGCATAAACGATATTCATAGCATCTTGCAATTGATCACGATAACCAAAGGCACCACTTACTTGATAGAATCCTGCTCTAGCAAGCAATCTAGAAGAAATTGTCTGATATAAGTACCAACCATTTAACATGAAATCTGTACTCTTATCAGGTGTTTTAACTTGTAATACAGAAAGACGATCTTTCCATAAATCTTTAACTGCCTTCAACTCGTTTCTAGCAGCTGTCAAATTGTTATATTTGTGAATTAATTTTAAATTCTCAGCATCGCTCTTTGCACATCCCAGAGTAAAGACGACAGTCTTATCTTCCTGTGCATCTAATTCTACTGAAACATCAATCTGTTTTAGTAAAACTTTATTATCGACGGCATGAATAATCGGTAAAGAAGAAGACATAAATACAGAAACATTACTGTAATTAATGCTGTAAACATTCCTCATCTTCATGTAGTTATCAGCACCCATAAATTCTGTTAAAATATGGCGACTTGTTTTTTCTTCAAAATTACCGAACGTTGGATTTAACCAGAAACTGACACGCAATTTCTGTTTCTTTTTATCCTTATTAGTCATCTTGAATAAGAAGAACTTAACATTATCTTCTGTTGCAACAAACTCGGTTAACTCTTGCTTTAATTTACTTGTTTCACTTTCTAAAACACTGTATCCAAAGCCATGACGACAGACCGTCGGATCGAAAATTTCGCCATTGACTTTAATACCTTCACTCTTATCGTTCGTTACCATATCGTTTGTCCAACTCGTAATCTTGAATTCACCACTGTTATATGCAAACGTATAACCACAACCATTGTTCGTAATAATGGTTCCCATCGTGCTATTCGCAATGACGTTAGACCAAGGAGTCGGAGTGTTTCGATTATAAATCACATACTCGTTACCATTTCTCGTAAATCCACCGAAGTCAGTTTTATAATCCAATGAATAATCGTCCGTAGAAACTAGTAAATTGTGTTGCAATAACACACCGGAATAATGACTGATTTTATTCTCTTTTTGAAGTTCATCCATCTTTTCTTTCAAAGACTTATGATCATCTAAGATGAAACGCAATCTCGGTACAACATTCAGTACACTGCGATCTTCTTTTGTAATATCTTCATTATTGATAACTGTAATTGTTCCTGGCGTATGATAGAAATTGTTGACTGTATACATCCGATATTTTTCTTCATCGATGGCCTTTTGAATTAATTTGGCATATTGGGAATTTTCACTGTTGATGATGATAATATCAACGAAAATAGAATTGTTCTTGTAATATTCGAAACATTTCAAAATATCCATGACAAAACTGATATCTCCAATATCGTTAATTTCTACTAAGATAATTGGATAATCGCCAGATACACCGAACTTCCATAAACCATTTTGAGCCAGTGCATTTTTCTTTAAGAACTCTTTTCTCTCTTCGTTAACAGCAATCTTAGTCGTTTGATACAAGTAGTTCAACATAATGTTATAAACACGCATCTCGCTACCCGTTAAATTCATCGTTTTTGTATTGACGATGTTCATTAAATTGGCAACTTCGAATGACTTCTTAACAGATAAATTATCATCATAGGAACGAACTATATCCATAATCTGCTCTTTACTACGACCGAATCCATTAATCAAACAAACAGTAGTAGAATCATTCGGTAAAACCTCAATTTGATTTCGTAAACTCATAATCGGTTCTACATTCGTACCTGCCGTATTAGTAAGCGGTTTGACAAGTGCCTCTGGATTGGAAGCATTATGATTTCGTCCTAAGAAATAGAAACGATCTGTCTCATATTGATACTCTTCTAAAGGGTCTTCGATAACCATGCGGTTAACAACGTAAACATTCGTCTCATTATCATTACGGGCTTTCCGCATTGTAATCAAAGAATGAGTATCTTCATCGTAAGTGCTCTCTAAGAACATACTGTTGAAAACACGATGACTGACATCTGCCATATTTTCACAAATAATCGGTTCCATATAAGAAGTAAGTTCTAATCTTTTTACTTCATCACCACTGTTCGTAAATGTAATCTTACGAATTTCAGCATGATGCTCTTTCGTAACAGCAATCTCAGTTGTCGTCGTAATATCGCCATCGGTACGAATATACTTAATTTTATCAGAAGCAAAAATAACTTCATATTTATCTGGTGCAATATTGATTGGAGCATAGGTATTAGACCAAACTTTACTAGTATCCAAATCTTTAATATATAAGAAATAACCGTAATCTTGTTCTGTTATTTTACGATAACGATTCAATTGAATAGTACGATAACGACTGAAAGAATCACCACGATCGTTCATCAACAAACAATATTTCTTGTTAGATAAAACAGAGACTTCTGGCATATCAGAAACATAGTTGAATGCTCGAATGTCGTTTTCAATTTTTTCTTTAGCATAATCGTATTTCTTATATTTTGCAATCTTCATATCGATATTTGCTTTCAATTGAACTTTTTCTTTCAATAGAATATCGAATGTTTGAACAGATACATTGTCATGAAAATAATTTTGAACCAAACCATCTTTCAAATAGTTAGCAATTCCAATCAAACTCATACCTTGATGGTGAGCAAAGAACGCTTTGACAGGATTTCCTGTCTCTACATCATATGATTCATAAAAACCATATATACCATACATGTCCAAATCACGGAATTTCAACATATTCCGGTAAACATCTTCTGGGAATAGACGTGTTGCCATGAATGAAGAATACGGTGACAATACAATTCTAGAGTCCTTCTCTTCTTTCGCTTTCAAATACGGTGTAGAGAAAGCACGATATTTATAGTTTTGGGCATTATCTAATTCGTCGTATGCACATTCAGAAATTCCCCAAGGCAATGCTTTGTCGATACTAGCCATATACTCTTTCTGACACATATGTGCAAAATGATACGTTTCATCCAATAACGTATTCGGATAGTTCTTCATAAACAAATACGGCATGTAATACTCAAAAGAAGTACCTGACCAAGAAATCAAACCTTTAACATGATTGAAACTCGTTAATGACTTATCCAAACAGAACCAATGCTTACTTGGAACGTCTCCCTTAGCAATTGCAATAAAACTCGTCAGACGACTTTCACTAGCAAATTTATTGTAATTGTAAATTGACAATGCAGCTTCGTTTACATCATATCCAATACTGAATACATCTTTCTTATTATATAGTTTCTTAAAGTTCGTATTGCGAACCAAGCGTTCGACCTTTTTAGCAAGTTTTTCATCATTCTTTGCTAATAAAAATTGTTGAACGACCATCAAAGATGCAACGAAATTACCGGAATCGATAGTAGAAACAAATTGCGGTTGCATTGCACTCATCGTCTTAATACTATACCAGTTGTATAGATGTCCATTCCATTTCTCTAAATCTTCCACAGTATCGATAATATTAGATATCAAACGAATCGCTTCGTTTGTCTTAATAAAACCAAGTTCATCGGCAGAAACAACCGCCAACAAAGAAAAGGCAATATCTGTTGGAGAAGTTCTCAAATCCAATTTATCTTCACGGTTTTCTTGATAATTATCTGGAATTAAGTAATGGTATTCGGGTGTCAAATTTTCCTCAAAATAATGCCATGTACGACGAGCAACTCCTAGTAATTTATCTTTTTCATCATCTGTCAAATTTTGTAAATTACTCGGGATAGGTTGACTAACATTGTAAAGCACAAAAGGTGCACTAATAAAGATAAGTCCAAAGATAATCGCATAGAAGTTAACAGTAAACAAACCGACAACTACTAAAACGATTCCCAAAATTAAATTGAATAAGAAATTGCGAATATAGGTTGGCAAATCGGACTTCATCGTCTTTTCTGCTTCTTCTGCAGTAATCCAATTTAACAAATTCTTATGACTAATTAACAATCGATACATCGTTCTAAAAAATGCATCCATATATAGTTTAGAATAGAATGGAATCGTTGCTAAAACAATATAGGAACGTAATAAAATTGACTTACTACCATTCATTAAATTTTTATAATAAACGGTCAACAAATCATCATGACGATCGTAAATCTTGCTTTGTAAATAGAAAATAATCGGTAAAAAGATTTCTAATAGAATAAATAAAATCCACCAAATCGGAGAAGTTTTACCAAAGAAGATAGCAAAAATTAATACAAGCAACATAGCAGGTTGTAAAAACATACGAGCAATGTTGTCAAAAATCTTCCATTTACCTAATGTATTAACTGGATTTTGAACTCTTTTACCATCTTGATTTTTAACTCTTGGGAATAACCAACCGATAATTTGAACGTCGCCTCTTGCCCAACGATGTTGACGAGTAGAATCCGTCAAGAATTTAGCAGGGAAATCATCAATCAATTCAATATCTCCGACATAACCACAACGCAAATAATTTCCTTCCAATAAATCGTGACTTAAAATTAAATTATCTGGGAATCGATGATTCATAATTTCATCGAATACTTTCAAATCGTAAATCCCTTTTCCAATGAAACTTCCTTCGTTAAAGGAATCTTGATATGCATTTGGAACAATTGCAGTGTAAGAATCAAAACCACCGATACTAGCAAAAATTTGTGAGTAAAGAGATTTGTTTGTAGACTCGATATCAACACTGACACGAGGTTGCATCAATGCATATCCGCGAATAACTTTACTCTCTTTTTTATTTAAAACTGGATGATTCAATGGATGAGCCATCGCACCAACTAAATTCAAAGCTGTATTTAATACAAGTCTTGTATCCGTATCTAACGTAATGACATATTTAATACTAACTTGGAAATCTTTCAAAGTATGAATGACATAATATTTTTGTTGATCTTCTTTAGACATCGTTCGCAATAACAAACGATTGAACTGTAGTAATGCCCCACGTTTTCTCTCGTATCCTAAATAGCAACTCTCTTTTGGATTATAAAAACGTTTTCGATAAACGAAATGGAAAATCTCTTTCTTATACTTTTCATTTAACTTCTTAGCATACATCACACCGTACTCACTAACTTCTTTATCGTATGGCATGACGGCTTTCTGCTCTGCCTTTACATCTCCTAGTAACGTAAAATAAAGATTGTTGGTTCGATTAACCAAGTAGTATGTTTCCAAAGTATCGAACATTTCTTTAATCTTTTTTGTGTTGCTGATGATAGTAGGGATTACAACCATCGTTGCATCTTTTTCTGGAATTCCTTTGGAATAATCCATCTTAGGAATTGGTTTTGGCCTTACAAACCGGGTCATCAAATGATTGACAATTTGAATTACCAGTTGCATAACTGGAATAATCAAAATTACGAAACTTAAAATCCAGTTAGAAAGGAAATGTGGTGCAAGGAAATACGTAATAATTACAGAAATAATTACTACAAATAAAATGTATAACCAAACACGCCCCATATAATTCTTCTGTTCAAACAGATAGAATCCAATGTGTTTTTCATTTCTTTCTGCTTCTTTAATGAGTCCTGAAATATATTCATATTCAGATAACTTGGCTTTCTTTGCAAGTTTCACAATGCGATTTCGATACATATTTTTGGTTTCTACCGTCATATGATCATATATTTCATCACGCATTAACCGTTTTTCTGCCAAACTGATGTTTTCAAACAATTCCTCACTCGTTAATTCAAAAAACTCTTTTAAATCGTTAAACAAATTAGAAATTAAAATATTATTATCAATTCTAGACTGATATGCTTCGTTTAAAACTTCTTTTAAACTAATTTGGTGAGCTTCCAAAATTTTATTTAACTCTTTAAATGCTTTATTAGATCTCGTACCAAGTTCTTTTAACTGATTATTCAATTCGTAAATATAATCAAAATTTTCACTAAAATCAAAATCAGTTGTAATAAAATCTTCAATCGCAATTTCTTTGTTATCAACTTTTTCAACTGCTTCCGAAATAAAATCCTTCGTAACTAGTTTACTCTTCTCATCCTCACATAACTCTCGCAACCGTTCAACATAGTTGAACAATAATAAAATTGGTATAAACGTAATTTCCTTATAAGAAAAGAAATAATGGTTTTCGTGTTGATAAGAATTCAACTCTTTCACCAATTTATGAAAATCAATATTATAATTATTTTTTGAAATGATTTTCTTAATAGCATTATTCATATACAAAGAATGTTTCACTTGTTTTGCTAACTGTTTCTTTTCACGAACAATGTTATTTTTATGTTCAACCAACAAATAGTAATTATCAATTAACCATTCGTTTGTAATTCCAACATATTCTAAATTTTTGGTTTTGGCAATTAAAAAATTATAATAATCTGTAATTGCATCAAAATTCTCAAAAAACTGATTAATCATTCCCATACCTCCCATTTTCTTAAACTTATTATACCATTTAAAAAGGATTTTGACTAATAAAAATATAGCAACAAAAAAAGTCGGATATTTCCGACTCTTTTTAAGCAAAGACAATAACGATACCAATCATCAAAATTGCAACCACAAATGCCATAATCAGTATATTAAGATTACTGAATGCGGACTCCCCTTTGGAAGCATCATTCGGGAGTGATGATATATTTTGATTCGTATAAACTTTTACCATCGTATCTTGTTTTACCATAGATTGTTGAATGGCATCCACTTCGGCTGGTGGAGCAGATATTACCGTAATGGTCGTCGGATCATTGATATCTTTGGAAGCCATACGATAATTCATTGTCCCGTCAGAATTCTTATTAGAGGCAATTGTCCCAGCATCCATTGACTGCAACATATCTTCTTTGGCTTGGCTAAATTCATCTTTGTCACAAGACATGGTAATGGCAGGCTTATTTTCTTCGCCTTGCTCTTTCATCGTAACATTCACTTGTTCTGGATTGTTAGGATCATCTTGAATGACAATATCTAAACCCGTTCCATTTTCATTTGCACTAGCACGGAACATATTAACAATGCCTGCAACTTCCATAGCAGGAACTTGTGTCTTAACTGAATTAGAAACAGTTTGAACCGCTTCATTAACTACTTCAGCAGTTAAAATTGCCGTAGTCGCAACAGCAGCAGCAACAGTAGAAGCAGCAACCATACCTGCGTTCGCACCTGCTAAACTAGCCTTTAAATCGGCGGCCTCATCTGATTTTTCTTCTGCAATTACTTCCCCAGTTTCAATATCGGTAATCACATTGGTATCACTAATACCGTCAGAATCGATTGCATTCTCTTCTACTGCAACCCCAGAATTATCGGAAGCATCTGTCAAATCGTTAATCATTTCAGCATTGTCATTGTAAACTTCCGTCAAAGACTCAGATGTATAATATGAATCGATAACTTCTGGATGTTCCACCATAAACTCAATTTGATCAGTTTGAACATCTTCTGGCAATCCTTCTAAATAATCAACATCATCACGTGCAGTTGCAATGACATCAGCAATTTCTGTAAATAATTCCTCAGCTTCATACCCATTATTTCGATTGTAAATATTTAAGTCAAATCCTCCTGAAGAATTGTATGAAAATTGCATCTCACATGTTCCACCCGAAAAATTAGCAATTAAAGCATCGACTGCTGCTTGGTTTTGTGCTTCAACTCGAATCGAAAACGTATCAACTCCATATTCAGATTCTGCCGCATGAACCGCACTGTATTGAATCTTCTCCCGATCACAGACATGAGATAAGGAAGTTAGACCATCCAAAGACTGTTCTTCTTGAACATATTCCTCTACTCCCTCTGCCTCCGGAATCATTTCAGGATCCACTATTTCTTCTGGTTGATCAATTGCTACATCAGTATCTTGAATTTCTTCCAAAGCATCAATAGTATAATCTTCTAACTCTCCAGACGAAATTAACTCGCGGATATACTCTTCTACATCTTCTAACGAATCAACTCCAGAATAATCTGGCATTTCTACTCCAGCTTCTTTTAATTCACGCGCAATCATAGTCAATTTGACATAAACTTGTGCACGTACATTTTCAGTCATTCCAAACACCTCACTTTAATTCAGAACTAGATACACTATTTAAAGTTAAATTGGCACGTCTACCATCCAAATATGCAAAATATCCAGCGGCTCCAATCATAGCAGCATTATCCGTACAATACTCGATTGGTGGAAACGAACAATCAACATGATTTTCTTCACAAAGAACTTTAAGTCGTTCCCGTATGCCACGATTGGCAGCAACTCCACCTGCTACAATTAACTGATGAACATCGTAATCTTTTAAAGCTTTCATCGTTTTACTTGTAATGGATTCCACAACAACACTCTGAAAAGATGCCGCTAAATCATCGGGACGAATTGCATTTCCTCTTTGTTCTTCATTATGAACCAAATTGATAACAGCGCTCTTTAATCCACTAAAACTAAAATTATATGAATCATCTTGTAAAGGAATCGGTAATGAATAACTTGGATCCCCTTTATGAGCCATTTTATCCACAAGTGGACCACCTGGATACGGCACATTTAATACTCTAGCGACTTTGTCGTAGCACTCACCTACTGCATCATCTAACGTACCACCTAATTTTTGAAAGGAATAATGATTTTTCATATAAATTAATTCTGTGTGACCGCCACTAATTACCAAAGTAATCAACGGAAATTTCATTTCATGAACCAAACTGTTCGCATAAATATGCCCTGCAATATGATGAACAGGAATCAAAGGTTTCTGATGTACAAAAGACAACGTTTTTGCAGCCTCCATTCCAATCAACAAAGAACCAATTAAACCGGGTCCATATGTAATAGCAATGGCATCAATATCATCCATCGTCATGTTTGCTTTTAATAAACATTCTTCCAAAACAATCGTAATATTTTTAACATGTTCACGGCTAGCGATTTCCGGAACAACGCCACCATATTCTTTATGAATATCGATCTGTGAAGAAACAACAGTCGCAATTTCCTTTACACCATCTTGTACAATAGATGCACTCGTTTCATCACAACTACTTTCTATTCCTAAAATATTCATACTCAAAGTACATCAACTCTTTTTCTATTCATCTTTATTTTTTAATCTGTTTTCTTCTGCTTCTGTTCTCTTCAAATATTCTGGTGATACCAAATGAGGATGAATTTCTTCTAAATTCTCATAACGAGTAATGATCTGCTCATAATTTGGTTGATATGGATAAACAGGAAATTTATCATTAGAAATGGTATCGTTCGTGACAATACAAACTTTACCAGGTAACTGATCCATTGCAACCTCCAAAGTCGTTTTCAAAATATACTGATTGTTCATAACAGCAGTTCCATTTTGATCGTAAATTCCAGCAAAAACGTAACCACGACGAGCATCAATCATTGGAACAATATAATCGTAATGGTCAATAGAAGAAGCCATCGCCTCTAAACTAGATAAAACTGAGATTTTTTTGGAAAGAGACCAAGCATATACCTTTGCTATCGTGACACCAATACGAACACCAGTAAATGATCCTGGACCATTTACAACCAAAATTTTATCGATTTCATTTGGAGTCAAATGTGCTTCTTCAAAAAGTTCTGCAATCGCAGGTAACGTCATCTTAGATAAATCTTTATCCATTTTCTTTGAAATAGATGCAATTACCTTATCATTTTGAACAATTGCTGAATAAAGGTAAGAGGAAGAAGTATCTAAATAAAACACTGTCATAATACTGCCTCACAAAGTTCTTCATACTTTGGCCCAATCGGATTAATCGTAATGATACGACCATCTTCATCCGAATCCATCGCACGAATTTTAATTTCAAGACGCTCTTCTGGTAAATAATCCCTAATCATATCAGCCCATTCGATAATAACAATGCCACCTTTATGAAAATATTCTTCTAGTCCTAATTCATCAGCACGGTCTTCAACTCGATAAGCATCAATATGAAATAAAGGTAATTCTCCAGAATAATATTCTTTAATAATATTAAACGTAGGAGATGTAATATCTTCTTCAACTTGCATTGAACTAGCAAAGCCCTTCGTAAATACAGTCTTTCCTGTTCCCAAATCACCATTTAAACAAATGACCATATCTGGAAATTTTTCAGACTCAATATTCTGCGCCAATTCTATTGTATCAGCTTCACTATAAGATGTTATTTTATACATTCTCTATCACCTAAATAGATTATACCCAAAAAAAATGAGTTGTACAACTCATTTTTAAATACTTTTATTAGTTTGCAAACTTCGGTTGTAAATATTTTGCTAATAAGTCGAATAGTTCAGGGTCTTCGACAGAAGCAAAGAATAATTTTTCCCCTTCTTTTTGTTCTTCGACAATATCAACATCATCATTAACGTCTTCACCATCCGGAGTGATTCCTACTAATAATAAATAATTTTTTCCATGATAAATTGCTTGGTTAATAACGATGTATTGTTTGTCGTCATCAAATGTCAAAGTTTTGTGAATATAATTAGTATTCATAGCCTTCCCCTCCTATCCTACATATGTCTAGTAGACTCATCCGTTTTAGCTGAGTCATCTGAGGCAAAATGTTTAACAAAATGCTCTCTGGCAGCTTTTTTTGCAGCATCGGATAACGAATTATAATCAATTCCTATTTCACTTAGTTGGTGAACTGTTTGATCTTCATAAGCGGAATAATCCTCTTTCGGTGTACTCTCTTGTTTAGTAACATCTTTTGAATCTTGAGTAGGCATAACAGTTTTAGCAGAATCTTTTTCAAATTTGTCTGCACGAGCCTGTAATCTAGATTCTTCTGTTCCTAATATTGCTTTTTGTAAATTTGATGCAATCGTTGATTCTTCTGAAGTCTTCTTTGAAGGCCGAACAACACGAATTTGTTCTGGATGCTGAGGTGCCTGAGTAGAAACTACAGAAGGTTTTACTGGCAACCCAACTGGAGCATTTTGTGACTTTTCAATAGGTTGAATTGGAACTGAAAAATCTTGTTCTTCGCTAGGTTCTTTAGGAGGCTGTGTAGCAGTATTGTTGCTAGTGATAGATTCTGATGAATTTTCCTTTGGATTACTATCTAATTCACCAGCATTAGCAAATGCAAAGGATGCTAGTTTCTCTTTTTCTTCATCAACTTCACCTGCATTTTCAAAAGCATATTCAGCTAACTCTTCGTCTTTATTACGAGAGAATCTTTGTTTTAAACCGTCAAACCAAACAGAGAAACGATTTTGTTTTGGAGCAGAAGATTTAACTTTACGTTCTGTCAATTCGTCAGGATTCAATTCAACTTCAACAGGAGTAATGGTAGCACCATTTCTCTGAACGTAGTCTTTGAATTGATTTAATTTTTTTTCAGCAAGAGCACGATCATTTGACAAAGTCTCAAGTTGTGAATAATCAAAATTCTGTTGTTCTTCTTTTGCTTTATCCAAACGAGTCATAATTTGAATTTCAAGATTCTTAGAATCTGTTGCCGAATCATAACCATGTTGTTTAAGCCTTTGATGGTATTGATTCTTCACATTGGCTAATTCCTCAGCATCCTTTTTCATAGCATTATTTGCTTTTTTCATCAAATCTGCATATTTTTTTAACTGTCCTAGCATTTCCTTAGACATTTGATCAGATTTGGTTTCTAACATCTGCCTTACTTCAGTTTCTGATATCTTTTGTTTCTGATCATCAGGAATGTTCAACAAATCCAATGATTTTTTAAATAATGCTACACGCCGTTGCATTATAATTTGAACAGATTTTTTTTCATTATTAACTTTTTGTTGTAACCTTTCAAATTCTAACTTTTGATCAATTAAATTCTGCATATTACTAATTTCATTAGCAATTCGATTATAATTTCCTTCAATACGATTATAATTAGCATTAGCTACATCATATACTTCTTGAAGCCGGTTCAATTTCTTAGCATATTTTTCTGCTCTTTTAGCACGAAGATTATCATATATTCTCTTGCCAAAAGCAGTGCTTGTTGCAATCTTTACCAAACCTTTTTTTGCATAACCTTGAAATTTACATTCCCAACGAGTTGCTTTAATAGTAGCAGTTTCTGAGTTATCAAACGGATTGACAGGTGGTTCTGCTTTTTTATCTTGTTCCTTTTTCTCTGCAATCAATTCATCCAACTTATCTTTTGCTTCATTATAATCTGCTCTAGATTTATTTACATCACCAATTATTTTATTATGCTCATCCTGAGCCTTTTTCAATTCCTCTTCTAAATCATTCGTATCACTTTCAGGAACAACTACAGCAACCTCCTTGTCACGATGATTAAAATGTAAGAATGCTGCACGTTCAATCTCATGTAACATTTTTTGTTCTTTATCAAATTCAAGATATCTATCATCGTCGTCATTTCTAGCACGTTCAACGCGTTCTCTTAAATCATGATATTCTTTCACCATTCGATCAATAGGATTTTGTTTAATTGAAGTTTGTCTAGTTTTCTTGATTGTATCAGTAAGTTGATTTAATTGTTCATCTAATTTTTCTAATTCCTTATTTTTTTGATCAAAAATAGGATTTGGTCCATAAACAGTATCCAATTCTGCTTTTCTAACTTCCTCAGCTAAAATGTCACGTTGTACCTGTAATTTAGCTTGTTCCTGTTCTAATAAAACAACTTCTTTAGATTCTTCTTCACGATTCACATCAGGAAAATATTGATTAGCTAACTGTTCTAAAAAATCTCTGTCGCTTTCAAAATCTGGATAATACATATCTTCTGGATTTAAATCAGCATCACGATAACGATTCAAAATACGATCCAATTGAGAAATTTCAATTGGTCTATAACTAGCCATTTGAGTTTTTAAAGCTTCTAGAGTTTCTTGATTAGATTGACGTAACACTTCTAACTCTTTATTTTTTCGATCATAGTCAGGATTCGGTCCATAAACTGTGTCTAGCTCTGCTTTTCTAACTTCATCCTGTAAAATACGTATTTGAGGGTCGTTTTCAATCATCTGATACTTTTTGCGCAATTCCTCATACATTTGTGGCATCATAGTAATCGTTTCTTCAAAATAAACTTCCTGCTGCGCTTGTGCCTTTTTCATTGAATCATTTTTTTTCTCCTCAATTTGTTTCGTTAAAGACTCAATACGTGCACTAGACTCAGGTAAACGAGTTTGTAATGATTGCATATCTGCTTCTAACTTGCTAACTAACTCTCCCTGTTTTTGGATATCCTCTTCCGTAATCAATTTGGTTTCAGCCATGCCAACCACTCCTTTTTATGAATATACAATCTTATAATACCACAACCACAAAAAAAAGACAACAAAATTGAAGTTGTCTAAGAAATAAAAA